>Ga0209137_1001631_pt1 | contig 20848 bp, 5 predicted proteins | sample SaaInl5LU_22_DNA_FD_184642 | JGI IMG/M metagenome (GOLD analysis project Ga0209137, IMG submission 184642) | Marine microbial communities from expanding oxygen minimum zones in the Saanich Inlet - ESP_105LU_22_DNA (SPAdes) (version 2) | ecosystem: Environmental > Aquatic > Marine > Intertidal...
CAACGTATCACTATCTGCATCCGTCCCCGCTAAGGTAATGGTTTTTGCCGTTTCCTCAGCCGTCGTTACTGATTGCCCTGTCGCTACCGGTGCATCATTTGTCTGCAATAAACGGTCTAATGGAATATGATTATTGATAACACCATTTGAAGTTGACGCTAAATCAACTCCCACAACAAAGTCGAAACTTAAATAATAAGTAGTGGTTTGGCTTGAGGTTGGTGCTGTAGATTGGTCTTGTATAGTTTCAATACCACCACCTAAAGAAGGTTCATAAGGTCCTGTTGATACTGGAATGTTTTGGCTTTCAAACGAATAACCAGCCGGCACTGTAACTTCTAATGAATAAGTAGCCGTTTGTGCATTACCATTTAGAACAAAAGAGTAATAACCATCTGCTGCAGTCGTTTGCGTATTTGTCCCGCCTGCATCTTGGTCTAACCAGGTATTTGGCACAATAGTTTGCGTACCATTATCATCATAGTAAAACTTAATTACAGCATTCTCTACTGGGGAACGAGTAATTACATCATAAATGATCCCCGCAGGATCGATTAAAATGGCATCGACATCACCAACGTCACCACCATTAACTGAAATCGAACTAACTGTGTTTACTGATTTATTATTTGCGTTTGATTGTTGCCCAGAACGGCCGTTAGCCGATTTGGCTTTAAATTTATTACTGCTCGTTGAAACAAACTCGACTTGGTAATCGCCATCAGTAATATTAGTAAAACTATAATCACCATTACTGTCACTATTTTGCGTTTGGAGCACATTAGAAAAAGTCGTATCCGTATCGGCATACAATTTTACGGTAGCACCAGATACTCCGTTATTGCTTGCGCCTCGGGTAATGGTTCCAGATATAGTATACGATAGACCGCCAGCAGTACCTTCATTTTGCGCCTGTTGATTTAATACGGCAAATGCTTCATCTGGGTTAGCTGCATTACCTTTAGCATCATTGTTTGAGTTGTAAGTGACGCTACTGGTAGATAATCGAAGTAGAAAAGATTTTCCATCCCAACCTAGACCAGTATCAGGGATGATACCAATACCGTGAGTAGTACTTCCACTAGTTTCACGCCAATTAATAGCTGAGTTTAGTACTTCTGTCGAACTATCGTTGTAGGTAATCGTCACAACTACGTCATAATCATTACCTTGTGTACCTCCAAACGTGCCATCGTCTGTTGCAGCAGATAACGTAATTTTACTGATATTTAAATCGCTATATTGTTCTATGGAATCACCGTTATGAGCAGCGTTAGAGTAACTAACAATGACTCCATATGTGAATTCAGCTTGTGCGACCGCCGCATAGGCTCTAACAAAAAATAACTGACATATGAGAAATAAACCCAGCGAAAAAATGACTCTCATTACACACTACCTAATAAAAACTATTAATTATATAAATGAAACTTAATTTCATTTATGACCATTTGTACTTTTAAACTTTTGAATCTATGCAACCAACAACTATGTTAATGATGATTACTCGGCTTAGCATCAGTCACTAAGCCTTCAACTAATTCGATATGTTTGGGCAAACACACTATATCCAAATCATACTTTTCGATAACCGTTTTACGTGCTTGAGCCGTAACTTTAGCTACTTCATCAGCAGATAAACCTAAGATATGAGTTGTCATTTTTGCGATTTGTTCATAATTGAAAAAATCGACCAGCCAGCCATTTTTTTCATGTTCAATCACCTCTTCTACCGGCTGAGTAGATGAACCTAATATAGGGGCGCCGAGACTCATTGATTCTAACATTGACCATGACAATACAAATGGCGAGGTCAAATAAACATGACACGACGATAATCGAATCGCATTGATGTAGACGTCATATGGTACTTTACCCAAAAAGTGGATCCGCGATAGATCTAAGTCAGATTTCACTTCATCCAAAAATTGCTGTTTCCATGTACCTTTCTCTGGTTTTTTACCGTAACTGACGCCGTCACCACCAATAATCAATACCTTGGCATTGGGATTTTCTTGTTGAATTTGCGGCAGCGCACGCATAAACGAATGATAACCGCGGCTAGGCTCTAAATTGCGATTCACAAACGTAATAACCTGATCGCTTTTCGACAGATTTACCACTTGGCCATCTACGTCTCGAATATTTAATGTTGCCGATTTATCTGGGCATAATTGCGAAGTATTAATGCCGTCATGCACAACATTGATTTTATCTTGAAAGTCTTCAGGGACAGTAGAGTGTTGCCAATATGTAGGCGATATACCAGCATCCATCATTTGCAAATTCAGTAAGTTATTCGTGTTTTTACTGGTTAAACGACATTTTCCAGCGAAGTCGAGTTTAGAAAACTCAGGATCAAAATCGACATCTCGCCCTGTCGAACCATAATAAAACTCAACAAAATGTAATTGCTTAGCGTCTGGCCACACTTCTTTTAAAAATAAGGTTTCACCCCAACCAGGATGAGCACAAATTACATCGGGCTCAAAACCATCTTGCTTTAACTGCATACATAACTTAGCACAGGCCTCAGCTCGGATAATTTTAGCTTCGTAATCAATGACCCACGGATGTGCGTTGTGGGTCGTGCCGCGTGAATTTTTATAACGATGGAACGTAATCCCAGCTTGGCTTTGAAAGCCGCTCATACCGATGGCGTGAACGTTATGTCCACGTTTTACCAGTGCTGGCGCTAGGTGTTTGTATTGGCCAGGGAAATTTTGGTGGATAAATAATATATTCATAGTGTCTCTGTACGGATGGATAACACCCCAACTTTCATTAACCACGACACGGCAATTTCCACTAACTGAGACTCACAATTAAGCTGTGATATTAACGTCCCAAGTTGTATATTTGGCTCGTCAACCAAGGATTGTTGGATCTGCTGGGTAAGCGTAAAATCAGGTAAAATAAATTCAGCAAAAGCATGACCGGTCAATGTAGCGATACTCTCAAATTCGGATTGATTTAATGGATTATTGAGGATGAATTGTGCAGTATCACTGAGTTGGACCGTGGGATAATGCGAAAATAAACGATAAGGGTCTATCTGATGAGACATGACTTTGTGCGGCAATGCACTAAAATTATCGCGATGAGAACAACGTATTTCATCTAATTGTTCCCACAAGTCATGATATTGACGCATGATAACAGACCAGTCATAGCGAGCAAGTGCGCGTTTTTTTCCTGCTGAACCAAGCTTTTCTCTTAGCTCTGGAGAGGCAAATAACTGTGATAAATAATGCACGGTTTCAGGAATATCAACACTGATTGTTTCACATGAATGCCCACAATACATATCATAGGTATCTTGTCCCGTGGCATAGCGCTCCGCTAAGGTTTGCCCGACGCCATTACTACTAGGTAAAGTGGTTTTGATGCGGTAACCCGTTTCACCATGCACAATGGTATCTTTGTAGCCATTCCAGTCACTCACCACAACGGGTAAGCTCGCAGCCATCGCTTCAATAGGCGTTAAACCAAACGTTTCTTGAATATTGTCAGAAAGGGAAATGAAAACATCAGCGGATGACCAGACTTGACGAACATTGGCTTTGACCCGTCCATCAATATGATGATGTACAACATTGGGCGATAATTGTGTTTGCGATTGCTCGAACGCTTTTTCGATATGTTCGTTAGCAAACCAGCCACACTGGAGTAAATGTACGCGTCGACCGGGCGCTAAAACTTTAGCCGCTTCTTCTAACGCGACCAACATTGGGTGAGGATGCGCTTTAGCATGAAAAGACAATCGTCCTACATATACCACCACTATGTCATCGCTTGCTATATTTAACGCAATACGCGCGGCTGCTTTGTCAAATTGTGCATAGTCTTGACAATGCACGCCGAGTGGAATGACGGGTAACTGAGGCAACTCTATGCGTGTAGCACCGAGTTTCCATTGCAAATATTCTACTCTTTCTTGAACGATCACTTCGACTGATTGTCTCACGCTTGACGACGTACATATCAGTGCATCCCAAGGTCTGACTGGGTCAAGCGGAAGATCAGATAAGGTCTGCATAACACGATGTGTCGCTGTAGTATGCGTCACACCACACAGGCTAAATTGCCTTTCATCAAATTTGGCACGATGCACCGCCATTTCACCAATCCCCGGTGAGGGCAGATATAACGCTTGGTTTTGTAATTTGCTGAGATCCCACATATTCGTCGGATTAATCTCACTAAAACCATATTCTTGACGCAAAAAAGCCTGAGCTTGACGAGATTCTTTTGGGGTATGTAAAAGAATATCAAGCTCAGTATTGCCATAGTGATTGACGAAACCGCGCATGAATGCTTCACCCGCTGCTTGTCTTCCCATTAATTTACTACCACTGGTAGAGTAACTCTCAGTAGAAAAGTAAATAGCGGGTTTCACTGGTTTTTTATAGGTTATCAAGTGCCACTCGTAATGGTTTAACTGGGACTAAAAAGTCACCTTGAACACCTAAATCATTGGCAGATAATTTACCCATTGCAGCAAGTAATCGATACGCACCAATTTTAGTGTCTAGTTGCGCGTTAATCTTGTTGGCTAACACACCGTAGTATTCTACTTCAGCGTCAAGTGCACTTAATGCTGTTTCTTTGCCTGCATCACGTAGTTGTTTACGATCAAGCATTACATTTTTTGAAATATCGGCTGCATTTTCTAATAACTCTAAACGCTCTTGACCATTAATCACTTGGTTATAGGCAATACGCACTTGTTCGGTATTTTTATTTTTGACATTCATTGAACGCGCTTCAACCACTTGTTTATCAAGTTTAGCTGCGGCTTCACGGTGACCAAACTCATTACCTAGCGAGAAGGTCCAGCTCATTTCTAAACCTATATACTGATCTTCACGGTTAGCTAATGCGTTTGACTCCGAATCTTCACTCTTACGCACTACTAAATCTAATTTAGGTAATTGGTTTGATTTTTCAATATTCACACGCTCTTGGCTTTTTTGAATATCAAGCTCTAATGATTTCAATTCAGGATTAAAAGCAAGTGCTGTATCAATCGCATCTTGAATGCTAGCAGGTAGTGCAGATTCATTAACATCAACACTTTGGAATGCATCAAGGTTAGCTGGCTTACCAAAGACTTGCTCATAGGTAGCCAAAACGTCGCGTAAACCTTGTTGATAAAATACGCGTCTTTCACGTACGATTTGTAAACGTGTACGAGCTTGTAATTCATCTACTTGTACACCGCCACCACCAGCTACACGCTTGGCTTCTAGCTCAAGTTGCTCTTGCGTTGATGCTTCATTGATTTTAGTTAGTTCAATCAGCATTTTGAAGCGCGCAACTTGCATATAGGCAGTGATGCCTTCAAGTAACAGGGCTTGCTCTAGACCGGCTTGATCTAACGAAGCTAAATCAACGTTAATTTTTTGTGTATTCAATTGTGACGCTAAACGCATACCTTGATACAAAGGCATTTTTAAAGCTGCACCGTATTTACGAGCATTTAAGTCACTGGTTTGAGTGACGCCCGTACCGTTATTACCTAGTGCAAAAGCTGCGTCTGGCAAATAACTCGTACTGTTGATCTCTTCACGACCAAACGAACCGTTAAGCGTTAGCTTTGGATAAAATGCTGCTTTGGCCGCAGCAACACTTTCTTCAGCAGATAAGACTTGTTTCGTACCGGCTTTAATTAATGGATGCGACTTTAACAGATGTTGTAGTTCTTCTTGTAAAGGCGCAGCATTGCTCATGGTGCAAACACCACCAATAAGCAACGTTAGCACTGATTTTTTAAATTTCATTTTATACCCCTATTTAACAAAATATTTTGGCTAGGTTTCCCGTAGCGCTTCATGTTTAATTTTTAGAATTGGTCTTAGTAATGCCCATAACACCGATTGAGAATCGATTTTAATAGACACTTCGGCCGTCATACCCGGTTTGATAATCATCGCACCAGGCACATCGCCCACGTAATTTTTTTCAGTTTCAATTATCACGCGATAAAACTGTGACTCATCTTTATCTACATCAGTATCGGCAGCGATGGCAATCACTCGCCCATCAAGGCCGCCATAACGGTAGTAATCAAACGCGGAGATCTTGACCAATGAAGACTGCTGTTCCATGACATAACCACGATCCATTGGTGGTAATTTGATCTCAACAACCAAACGGTCTTTAACCGGGACGACTTCCATAATCGGCTCACCAGGTTTAACAACATTGCCAATTGCTTGATACTTCAAGTTTTTAACGATGCCATCAATCGGTGCACGGACAATTGCTCTAGATTCTTGATCGGTAGCGCGATTAATTTCATCCTGCAAACTGGCCATGCGTCTTTCAACATCACCTAACTCATCTGAGGCACTCCGCTGAAAACGCGCTTTCTCTTGACGCTTACGGGCATCCGATTCTGACACTAAGGATAAAGCCCCAATGATGGCTTCTTTCGTTTCAGCAATATCACCCTTGAGCGTTTCAACCGATTTTAACCGTTCAAAATGCTCTAATTCTGACACTAATTTATCCGCGACTAATTTTGTAGAAATAGCTAACTGTTGTTCTGCTAAGGATAAGTTTTGTTCAAGAGAGTTTTGACGCGCACGTAACTCATTGACTCGGCGCGATGCTTGTTCTTTTTGTTCATCAATCGCTGATAATGTTTGCTGTAACTCATTCGTCCGAGTGGTATAGGTATTTTCTTCAGCTAACGCCGTCGCACGCAAATTATCTGGCACATTGGAACTTAATTCGACGGGGCTACTGGTTGATTCGGCGACTAGACGTTTGCGTGCAATATCTAATGCAGCATAACGAGTCGCTAATTCTTCACCATTGACACCAGAGGTGGCTAAATCTAATTCAATTAACGCCTGACCAGCTACCACGACATCATTTTCGCGTACCAATACTTTTTCAATAATACCGCCTTCAAGATGCTGTACTATTTTGACCTTATTAAAAGGCACTACTTTACCTTGTGCAGTCACAACTCGGTCTACTTGAGCAAACGCCATCCACAACACTACCATAATGAATAACACCGTTAAGACTTTCTCACGATTACGCCATAATGGACTGCCATACCCAGCGATAACGCTATCTAAGGTACGTTGGTCTACCTTAGTATTATGGTCTGAATGGTTTGGTACGAGGTTATCTTTAGAATTATGCATTATTAGACCCCTTATCTTGAGTCTTAGCTGCGGTTAACCCGAGCTGAGGTCGCATTTTTTCACCAGAACCTGCACCGACAACTTGGGCTTTATCCATTAATACGATGCCATCAGCCGCTTGTAAAATATCAGTACTGTGGGTCACTAAAATAACCGTATGAGTTTTGGCCATTTCTTTAAATGTCATAAGTAGACTTTGTTCTGTCGGTTTATCAATGTCTGATGTAGGCTCATCCATCAAAATTATCGGTGGTTGGCTGATCAACACTTGAGCAATGGCCAAGCGTTTTTGTTGACCGGCTGAAAACGCTGAACCGCCCTCACCGACTTCAGTATCAAAACCTTCAGGTAACAAACTGATAAAGTCATAAGCACCAGACACCTTTGCAGCATGCAGTAATGCCTCATCTGATGCGTTTGGAAAATGTAACGTGAGGTTTTCTTTGATAGTGCCTTGGATCAACTTAGGCGATTGCGATAAATAGCCAATCCATTGCGTCAATGTGGTTTGACCTAATTGCTGAATATCAATTTTATCGATTAGGATCTTGCCATCTAGTGGTGTATACAAACCGCGGATCAGTTTTAACAAGGTCGATTTACCCGAACCATTGTTACCGATAATCGCATGTAGACCACCGGCACCTAAACGACCAGACACCCCAGCAACTTGCAATGACTTAGGATCGTGATACGCAAATGACACATTATCTAGGGTGATTTCACCTTTGATGGGAGGATAATCAATGGCTGTCGTTTGTTGGTCGAGGGCTTCATCAAACAGTTTAGTAATGCGCTCTTGTGCACCAACAAACTGCCCATAAGTGCGCCAATGTGATACTAGCTGCACCATAGGTCCAACTAATTTTCCAGATAGAATATTCGCAGCAATCAATGCACCAATCGACATTTGTTGATTCAAGATCGCTACAGCACCAAATGTGGTCATCAAAATCGTAGATAACAACATCAGATCTTGTGCTATATCTTTATAATAATCAGCATCGGCACTTCTTGAAATAGATTCATCCATCCAAGTAGCATAGTGATGCTGCCATTTTTGCTCAATAATCGGGGTTGGGCCTAATGCTTTTAAATGTAATCTAGCGCCAGTTAAGTCGGCTAACATGGCATCCCGAGACATGAGTTTTTCTTTCTCTTGTTCCGCATTTTGTTGCAACGACATCTGTGAGCGCCAAGCTAACACTACAAACAATATCAATACAAATATCGATACTGGCAGTAATGGCGTTGCGACAATCGCTATCACCACTAACGTTAAGACTAAAAATGGCAAATCAATTAACAATAATGCAGGTGCACCCGCCATTGTTGTTCGTACCAATTCAATATCCCGAAACATCGTCGACCAAAATGCAGGTGGACGTTGTTCTAGGAAACGCGTGGGTAACTGAGTCAGACGCTGAAATACACCTTTAGCGATATTCACTTCTAGGCGCATACCAACTTTACGCATCAATAATGAACGTCCTTGGCGCAATAACACATCAAATGCAATGGCAATTAGCATTCCAACACACAAGGCGATAAGCGTGTTGTAGCCACCTTTTGCCACCACACGATCATAGACCTGTAATGCAAATATAGATGACAACAACGCAATGATATTGATGCCTAACGACATCCACATTGTTTGCTTATAGGCAGGCTTGAGTGGTTCAACTAAATCGTTAAACCACGTTGGCCAAGTGAAGAACATAAATGTCTTTTTATGCACTTCACTATTTCCTATATCAGTCATAGCTGACACCGATTCATTATTCTCAGATTGTTTCAAATTAGCCGCCTACTGGAGCAAGTTTAATAGCGATATATACATCATCATCACCGTGTTGATAGATGGAATATCCTTCTTCGCCATTCACTGCTGTCGTTTCCCCAGTATCCGCCCAATCGTCGCCAATTAAGTCGACCGTATCGGTACCGTCAGTGCTATCAATCACCAAAATATTGACGTTTTGGAAATCGATATTGTCTACTGCAGCATTCGTACCAGAAGTAATCGCCGCAACCGTATCAGCGTCAATCTTCAAGTTTTGATCGCCAGCGGCTAAATCAAAGATTTCTACATTCGACATTGTCGTATACGAGTTACTGGAAAAATCAATGGTTTCGCTAACCGCAAACTCAATCGTATCTTTACCGTTGCCGGCATTCAACGAACCTGTTGCGGCTGAGTTAAAGCTAATCAGATCATCACCATTACCAGCGTCAACTACGTTTGCACCAATTCCAGCATCGATAATATCATTACCGTTATAAGCCGTAATCGTGTCATCACCGGCGCCACCTAATAGTGTATCTGCATATTCATTGACGTTGGTTCCACGCAGCGTATCGTTACCATCTTTACCATCAAGGTAAATGGCAGCTCTAGCAGTACTTGCATATAAGCCATCATTAAAGTCAGTCCCAATTGCACCTTCAATGTAATATGCATAGTTCCAATTTCCATTAAGGTAGAACTGCATGAAGCTGTCATTAGTTTCTATAGAAATAGACACCGCTGAAGTTTGATTAGAGAAGTCGAGTAAATCAACACCGGCTTCACCGTAGAAGTAATCACGTTGATTACTTGCGTTGAATACAAATACATCATCACCGTCGCCGCCGTATAAGCGGTCTGCTCCAGAACCATCGGTTAATGTATCATCGCCAGCACCGCCGATTAAGGTCGAATTACTATTCGTCCCTAAGATTTGGTCACTGCCGTCGCCACCAATCACATTCTCAACGTTACTAAATGTTGTGACTAATGAACCAAAAGTGGCTGTTTGGTTATTCATATCGATGACATAACCGTCAGTAACACCTGCAAAAGTCAATGTATCTGTACCTGCGCCACCGTCAATCGTATCTGCACCGCCTAGACCGCTAATCGTATCATTTCCATTATTACCGGTAATGATGTTAGCTGCGGATGTACCGACTAAGGTATCTGAGTTACTTCCGCCAATGAGGTTTTCAAAGCCCGATATCGTATCAGTTCCAGCTAAACCATCACTCGTCACTGTGTTAGTTGATAAATCGACATTTACAGCAGCGGTTGAGGTTGAGTAGCTCAATGTATCAATACCCGCACCACCTGATAATGTATCATCACCCGCACCACCTGCAATAAAGTTAGCATCTGCAGAGCCTTCAATCGTATCATCACCGGCACCACCTTGAATGCCTTCAAAGTTACTAATCGATAATGTACCCAAGCCTGCGACAGCAAAACCAGTTTGCCATGCGGTAGCTAAATCGATGCTTAAATCAACAGTCACAATGGTCAAATCAAGTAAATCAACACCGGTTCCACCGTCAAGTGAATCATTACCTAATGTCATGACAATATGGTCATCACCTGCACCGCCCAATAGCGTATCGCTGCCTGCGCCACCTGTTAATGTATCATTGCCACTATTGCCATCAATACTCGCACCAGTCGTAGACGTAGCAAGCACCGATATCAAATCATTTCCTTGACCACCAACAATACCTTCGATATTTAAGAAAGTATCTGTTTGCCCAAGTACTGTGTAATTCGCCGCGGTCGTTAAACCAGGTTGGAAATTAGATAAAGTAATCGCTTGCGTTACGGCATTGTAAGAAACAATATCAAATCCATCACCGCCATCAATCGTATCATTGACTAGCGCAACAGAAATAGTGTCGTCGCCACCGGCTAACAAGATATTTTCAAATCCTGTAATCACATCCACTTTACCCGATGCGAATGTCGCAGTACCTGCATCGCGGTCAATGATGATGTTTTCTGAGAACATGCTGTAATCAAGCGTATCGGTTCCTGCACCACCTTCTAGCGTATCGTTACCAGCACTCCCTAACACAGTATCATTACCGTTATTCATACGGATATGGTTATTGTCATTAGAACCCGTCACTTTATCGCTGTTAGATCCTGTGCTGATGTTTTCAAATCCGCTAATGGTATCAACATTGTTGTTACCGTCTTTAACAACGGTCTGGGTTGCTAAGTTAACTTCAACTTGACCGGTAGTAGTACCGTATTGAAGTAAATCGATACCGGCACCACCAATTAAGGTATCAGCACCAGACCAACCACCCATCACGTCACTACCATCAGTACCTGTAATGGAATCGGCGTTCGAGCCACCAATTACACCTTCAAAGTTAGAAACAGTATCAGTTCCGATGCTGCTAAAGGATATAGTACCTTGCCAGTTAGTGCTCAAATCTAGGGTAATCACATCATTAGTATTACTTAAATCAAGTGCATCTATACCAGCACCACCATTAAGAACATCGTCATCACTCAGGTTAGACAACACTCGGCCACCATGAATAATATCATCACCATCACCACCGAAAATTGTGTCATTAAAGGTGCTGCCAAATAACATGTCCGAACCAGTACCACCATCTATAGAGTCACTACCACCATAACCGTTAATGGTATCGTCCCCTGCACCACCGATAAATGTGTCATTACCTGTCAATCGATAATTGTTGTATTCATAGTTTCTTGATGAAATGGAATCATTACCTGCACCACCGTCAATATAAGTACCGTTAATACTGGTATAGTCCACCGTGAAGATATCATCACCTTGGCCCCCAATAAATCGTTCGAAAAAGCGATAATCATCGGTTTGATTAGTTTCAAGATTCCGAACTTGTCGATTTTGGAAGTAATAAGTATCAATGCCGTATAGCGCGATATTTACCTCTAAATTACTTAGATCTAAAGTATCAGTTCCATTATCACCACTAAAGTAATCATATTCACCATCATTTGTAATAACGATAGTATCGTTATCATTGCCACCGTAAATAGTATCTCTGCCGAAACCATCAGTTAAGATATCATTACCATCTTCACCGCGGATATCATCATTACCGTCCCCACCTAGTAAAGAGTCATTGCCAATACCACCGTACAGACGGTCATTTCCTTCGTCACCAGATAAGGTATCGTTACCAGCTTGACCATAGAGTGAGTCTTGACCTTCCCCACCAGATAGGCTGTCATTACCATCACCACCGAACAAGGTATCATTTCCTGCATTACCGAGAAGTGTATCATCGCCAGCAAAACCCGAAGCGGTATTCGCTACATTAGAGCCTGCAAAGTAATCATTACCTGAACCACCATTGAGGTTTTCAAAGTTGATAACCGAGTCAATACCACCTTGACCGTCAGACACTGAGGCTGACTCACTTGTATCACCAGAGAAATCAACAGAAACGCCTTGTGTCGCATAGCTAAAGTCAAGTGTATCGACCCCTGCTCCACCATCAAGGATATCGTTGCCTAAGCCACCGCCAATAATGTCGCTACCTGTTCCACCGGTTAAGGTATCCGCACCAGCGCCACCGATAATTCCTTCGAAATTAACAATAGAGTCTGTTCCTAAGACCGCATCGGTAATCGAACTAACGGTGCTGGTGTTGTCAGCAACCGTGAAGCTAAAGGCAGTCGTCGAATCTGACATATCTAATACATCAATACCTGCACCACCATCTAGTGAATCATCACCTGTGCCACCGCGAATAGTATCGCTTTGGTTACCACCGATAATGGTATCGATACCGACGCCACCAATTAATAAGTTACCGCCAGTTGTGCCATAAATAGCATCATTACCCGCACCACCATCAATCGTATCATTGCCGTTACCACCAATGAGGCTATCGTTATCCGCTAACCCTACAATATAGTCGTTACCGTTATCGCCTTCGATAGTATCGTCACCAGCACCGCCACTTAAGGTATCATCGCCATCTTGACCTTTGATTGAGTCAGCGCCAACCTCACCAATAACAGTATCATTTCCAGCACCACCAAGGACGATATCATCACCATCACCGGCTTCAATCACATCATCATCGGCACCACCGTTAATGGAGTCAATACCTGCCCCCCCAAAGAGACTGTCAAAGCCATCGCTACCGAGTAGCGTATCATCACCCGCATCACCAAATACAAGATCGTTATACGTGCCACCATCGATACTGTCATTACCATCACCACCTCGAATGACATCGTTATCAGCGCCACCGAGTAAGGTATCTTCGCCGTCAGCACCAAATAAGGAGTCGTGACCTGCGTTACCAGATAATAAGCTACCGTCTGCATGCGCCGTAAGGTTATCCGTTCCTGAGCCACCTTGAACTTGTTCAAAGTTAACAATGATATCGCTACCTTCACCCGTTGCTTGTGCAGTTGTTGTATTTAAATCGACAGTAATATTTGCGGTTTGACCTACAAATGACAACGTATCCACGCCATCACCACCATCTAGGCTATCGTCATCACGACCACCATTAATCGTATCATCACCACCAAGACCTAAAATAGTATCGTTACCGACGCCACCTTCAAGCGAGTCGATACCCGCGACACCAATAATAGAATCATCTGCAGTGTTGTTGAGGATTGACGTTAACGTGTTGGTTGCAACATAGACATCACGCTCACCAAATTGATAAATAGTGAACTCTTCAGTGCCACCATTTACCGTTGTGGTATCACCGGTATCAACCCAATTTTGACCCGTTAAATACAAAGTATCTGCGCCATCATCAGAAGATACCACTAGGATTTGTTGTGTATTATACGTCGCGTTATCAACAGCAGCATTGGTCGCTGCAGTCATATTTTGTACCGCAACATTATCTAAACGAACCAATTGAGTGCCCGCTGCTAAAGATAAAATTTCGATATTTTCAAAACGCTCATTTGGACGATTATTGAAATCATAAGTAGCGTTGTTTGTACTGATTTCAACTGTATCAATACCCGTACCACCGTCAAAATCAAAATCAGAATTATCCGCTGAACTTGCTGACATGATAAATACATCATTACCCGCATCGCCATCCATTGTAGCAACACCTGATTGATTCAGGTTATTGAACGTATCGTCGCCATCACCACCTGATAGATAGTCAACACCAGCATTGCCTTCTAAGGTATCGTTACCTGCACCACCATAAAGACTGTCATTACCTGCATCACCCGATAGCATGTCATCCCCAGCATTACCGTATAGGACATCATCACCATCGTTGCCAGATAACGTATCATCACCAGCATTACCAGAAACCGTATCCGCTCCCGAGCCAGCTGTAATCACGTTAGCAGCGCTATCACCAGCTAATTCATCGCTAGTGTTAGAACCAATGATGTTTTCAATACCTGATATAACATCTGCGCCAAGGCCTGTGCTTTGTGCTGATGTATCACTTAAATCGACTGTGATACTGGTATTAGCACTTGCAAAGGTTAAGGTATCCGTATCATCGCCACCGACAATCGTATCGTTTCCAGTACTTGCGATAATCGTATCGTTACCGGCACCAGCCGTTATCGAATCGTTACCGGCGTTGGCATTGAATGTTTCGGCTGCATCACTACCAGTGATGTTATCGTTACCAGAGCCAGTGAGGAAAGTCTCTAATCCACTAATCGTATCAGTACCACTTGCAGTACTACTTACCGCGCCGGTGCTCGCATTAAGCGTGATGGAGTTAGTTAAACCAGAGAAATCTAAGGTATCACTACCTTCAGCACCAGTGAACGTATCATTGCCTGCACTGTTTACAAATACCTGGTTACCCGAATCACCAGTGAAGCTATCAGCATAGCTACTTCCGATGAAACCTTGGATATTGACAATCGATTCGGCATTACCAAAACCATCATCGACAATTTCATTTTCTTGGGTTAAGTCAACTTCAGCGGCATTGGTCGCTAAGCTAAAGTCGATATAATCAATACCGCTAGAGCCATCAATAGTATCCACACCGTCATTCGACATAATGGTATCGTTACCGGTACCAGCATGCATATTATCGTTACCTAAACCACCATCAAGCCAGTCATCTGCGCTATCAGCTGATAAGGTATCGTTACCAAGGCCACCGATTAACGTATCTTGTCCACGGTTACCTTGTAATGAGTCATCACCACTGAAACCATCTAAATAAACACCTGAGTAGGTATTATCCACAACTCGCTGATATACACTGTTGAAGCGCAAAGTGTCATTACCAGAACCACCGATGATCCCTTCAATACCATAAATGATATCATCAGCATCATCATTAGAGCGACCGTCAGTCAGATCCCTACTAATATCTCTGAGGCTATAATTGTAAAAGCCACGGTCAGATAAGTTTTCAGATAAATCAAATGTGATATTTGAATAATCTAAGATATCAAATCCAGCGCCACCGTATATCGAGTCTCGCTCACCATCATCAAGCATAATAAAGACATCATTACCTGCACCGCCGACTAAGTCATCGGCACCAGCGCCACCATCAAGGGTGTCATTGCCCTCACCGCCCCACAAGGCATTGTAACCAGAGGTACCCACAATGTTATCATTGCCTGAACCAGATGAAACATGCTCGAAATTAGAAACAGAGTCAGTATCAGTGCTATTAGTTGCCGTGCCTGTTGACAGATTGATTGTCATATCTGAAGAGGATTCAGCATAAACAAGGAAATCATTTCCATCTCCACCATCTAATGTATCATCACCACCACGACCTGAAATGTAGTTGTTTGCATTATCTCCTGTAATTTTATCGTTAAAATCACTTCCCGCAACAGCTTCAATATTAGCTAATGTATCAGCGTCACCGAAACCATCATTCGCAACAGCACCTGTGAGCAAGTTAACGTCAATACCAGCAGTTGAAGATGCATAATCAACTAAATCGTTACCGCTGCTTCCATCGAAACTATCGTCACCCTCACCTGCGATGATAGAATCATCACCCGATGATGTATTAACACTATCATCACCAGTACCAGACTCGACGGTATCGCGTCCGCTCGTTGTAGAAATGGTGTCATTACCTGCATTTGAAACAATACTTGCATTACCTGATGAAACAGAAATAGTATCATCACCACTACCTGCAATAACTTCATCAATACGCAAATATCGATCATTACCTAATACAGATATGTATGTCCAACCACCGTAATCAAAACGTAAGCTGGTAAGTGATAACCCTGTAGTTTGTGCGCTAAAGTCTAAGGTATCAAATCCTGCTCCACCATCGATGGAATCATTACCAGCAGAGCCAACAAAAGTATCGTCACCAGAATTACCACGTATGACGTCATTCCCTGTACTACCGGTGATGTTATCATCACCTGAGCCGGTGTTGATTTCTTCCATATTAGAAACAGTATCGTTACCGACAGAAGACAACACAGTACCAGCAGTTAAATCGGCGGTTATATCAACAGTATAATCTTGATAAGCTAATACATCATTTGTTCCTGCACCACCGGTAATCGTATCGTTACCACCAGAACCATATACATAAATATGACTATTATTAGTGATTGCAGAGCCATCAATCGTATCTGCAGCTTGAGAGCCTTGGACATCTTCGATATTGATAAAGGTCGCACTTGCATTACCTGTTACTGTACCTGAGGTATCAGAATTGGTAGCGAACGTAATTGTTACCGCTGCGCTTGAATCGATATAACTTAAACGGTCAGAAGCACCACCTGAACCATCAACCTCAATACCACCGGTCACACCGTTGAACGTATCGTTACTGTTTGAACCGATCAGTATTTCCATCGCGCTAAAGGTATCAATGCCTTGATTAACGGTATTAACCGTACCGGCGTTATCACCCGTAAAGTCTACCGTTATCGCACTGCTACTTGTGTAAGAAATACTATCAGTGGTGCTTGTTCCACCGACGAATGTGTCATCACCAGTTCCACCTATTACCGTTTCAATATCGGAATAAGTGTCAGTTCCAACCGTTGCACCGCTGACCGTACCGCTGTTTGCAGTGTTTGCATAGGTAATGGTTAGATCATCATTGGATGTACTATAATCAAGTTTATCATTACCCGCACCACCATCAATCGTATCATCGCCTGTACCAGCATATATTTCATCATCGCCGTCACCCGCATCGATAGAGTCATTGCCAGCACCACCATACAAGTCATCACTGCCATTGCCACCCGTTAAGGTATCCATACCAGCTTGACCATATAAGGTGTCATTGCCATCTGTTGAAGTCATATCGTCAGCTGCAATAGTACCGTATAACGAATCATTACCTGACGTATCTGTAATCGTTTGTGTCACATTGGTAATGGTCGGTGTGATCGCATCAGAAATCACTACATAGACATTGTTACCACTTGCTTGATAAATCGAGTAGGTACCTGCGCCATTGACTGACGTGTTCACACCGGTATCCTGCCAATCTGAGCCAGTTAAATTCACAACATCTGTTGAGGAAGTCGTATCAGTTGAATTGATCACCAACACATTACCTAATTGATAATCAACATCATCAACCGCGGTATTACTGTCTTTGGTCATGGCTCTGACGTCAGCTTCTGTCAATGTCACAGTTTGAATAGCTGTATCAAGTAATAAAATTTCAATTTTACTAATGGCATTATTTGGTATTTGGGTTAGGTCAAATGTCATTGCCCCGTCAAGGATTAATGTATCAACCCCTTCACCACCATCCACATGGAAGACGTTAGCATCGGTAATGGATAGCGTATCATCACCAGCTCCGCCGATTAAGACATCAGCACCACCGTCACCGACTAATGTGTCATCACCAATATTACCGATTAAACGATCTTGGCCATAGATGGCAACGGCATTATCACCACGAGTCGCGGTTAAGCTATCACCAGCTTGATCAGTCACAGTTTGTACGACAGCCGTTTGATTACCTAATTGTGACCAGCTATTATCTTTGGTCACTGATAAATTAGTAGAGCCATAGAAAATTTGAGTAGACGTGGTATTGCCTAACGCCACATCATCCAAGCCATCACCATCAATATCACCCAGAGCTGTCCAAACACCTTGGCCAGTACCTAAGATTTGAATACCGTAATCTTGCACTTCTGATGCGTTTATATCTTGCCATTCAATTTGGTTTTGACCCAAGAATAAGTAAGAAGATCCTTGACCAGAAGTGGCATTAAGATCACCTTCCGCATCGCCAGGTGAAGACAGCATGAAATCAGCAAACCCATCACCGTTCATATCGCCTACACCTGTCCAACTGCCACTAGTAAGTAAGTCAAAATCAACCGCTCCGGTAATTCTAAAGCCATTGCCATTCGCAGCTAGGTTTTCTAAGCTAATATCGGTATCCCAGATATCTGCATCGCTAGCAGAACCAAAGACAACATAAGCAGCACCATTAGATTTAGCATCGTAGTTGTTAGTTGGATTACCCGCTATTAGGATGTCATTAAAGCCATCACCATTGATATCACCTAATGAGGTATAGCTACCTGCTGGCGAACTATAGCCCGTTTCACCAATAATTCGAGTGACAGCCGGAGCGGTATCACTACCGGTATTAGTCGAACTAAAAGAAGGAGCCGCAAGCCATTGTTCAGGCTGACCAAAGACAACATAATTAATCGCACCAGAACCAACTAATAAATCGTCATAGCCATCACCATCCACATCTCCAGCACCGTTAACTCGGTTAAAGCTGCCTAGATCAACTGTTTGCCAAGTGATTGAAGCATCAATTCCGCCGCTTAATGCTTGACCGAAGTACAATACACCATTACCTGCAGAATCAATAAAGTCATCAAAACCATCACCATTGACATCTCCAACACTGATTGGTGACCAATTAGCATTTTGATTAGCCAACGATAAGTCCGCTAACGTCGAAGTAGGCGTAATTGTGTAGGTCGTTGTGCTCGTTCCTGAACCGTTATTAGGCAGATCCGTAACTCGACTATCTGTACTATCACCTGTGCTAGGGAAGCCGTCATGATTACCAGCATTATCCGAAGCATCGTTAGTGATCGTATTGGTAGATATATCACCTGAAACGTTATTGACTAAGTTAGTGTTACCACCAAAGAAGAAATATTGACGGCCCGCATTATCATATACCCAAGAGTCATGAGAAATACTAACACCAGCTAGTCCCGTAGCCGATGCTACATTGACTCCATCATAGTATCCCGCATCAGTCGTTAAACTGGTATTAGACCCATCTATATCAGTATAGAGCTGCTCAGCACCTTCGTTGAATTTAATGGTATTATTAGAACTTGGCGCACCAATAATAAAGTCAGTAATACCGTCACCTGTCACATCACCTAAACTTCCTGCATAACTCGCAAAATTATCATTCATCGAGCCCGTAAGTTTGGTGACAGTACTATTGTCAGATAAATCTAAATCTAGCGCGCCAATCCCATCCGCTTGTCCATAGACGATGTACACATTACCAGTTTGCAATGTATAGTTAGATATATATTCAGAAACATATCCCACCACACCTGTTTGATAATTGATCGACCCATAAAATGGTACATAGTCAGAAAAACGATCAACATTATAGTTATTGTAATCAGTCGTATTTACCAACCGAATAACACGCGGTAGATATTCTTGAACCGAGGCTTCATCAGTTACTGCAAAATCAGCAAAGCCATCATTATTTACATCACCTATTGCAGTCACATACCCCGTGTCCGCGAAACGGTCATTGCTACTTAACGTCGCAGAGTGCTCAATAATATCAGTTCTAAAGCCATCCGGTAAATTCGAGGCATTAAGATCTAACGTCGCACCTTGATAAGGTACTGTCCATGACGGTTGACTAACCGTAATCGTCGCATCGACTTTAACGACAATACCGTCAAGCGCATAAAAATCATACGTGTCATCAGAATTAATTTTTTGCCATGGCCCTTCAAGATTGATCTTATCTCCAGCATTACCATCAACCACTAGCGTGGTATTTTCACCATAAGAAGTAGATAGTTGACGCTCTAACAGTCCCGTTACTTCACGGTAGTTTAAGGTAATTTCATTATTGCCATCACCGGTTAAATCAATACGCTCAAAGCTACGGATACTCGCACCAGCATAACCGGTGAAATCTAGATTAATACCGTTACCAATAAAGCGTAATGTATCGCCTCCGCCATTATTAGAATTAGTGTTGGTTCCACCATCTAGCAAGATAAAGTTCAAGTCAGTTAAGCCAATAACATCATCGCCTTCGCCGCCTCTTAAGATATCTTCACCGCCGAGGCCATAAATAGTATCGTTGCCTTGTTGTCCGGCTAACCTGTCAGCATAAAAATCGCCAATCAGCGTATCAGCCGTTGCTGTACCTACGCTCATTAATGAATCACTGAAATCACCACCATTAATAACAAACCCTTCACCCGACGCATAACCATCACGGTCGTTACGTGGCATGCCAAAGAGTAAATCAATCGTACCATCACCGTTAAAGTCACCTGATGCAGCAGAGAATCCAAGTTGCTCTTGTGGCAGACCACCCGTTATCTCAAGTCCCTGAACACCGAGTTGAGTAATGTTAACTGATGCATTCCAATCATCGCGATCTTGACCATAAATAACAAATGATGCACCAGAGTCAGTATCACCATCATCACTAGCGAGTTTATCATCTGTTGTACCCGCATCTGGGTAAACACCCCCAGCGTTAACAAGAATATCCATGAAGCCATCGTTATTCAGATCACCAAACTCTGATACGCTTTGTATCCAATTATCTATCGTGCCATAGATTTCAACGGCATTACCCATTGCTAGTTTTTCTGGAATATTAACAAAGGTATCCCAATCGCCTGCTTCACCAAAGACTAAGTAATATTTACCATA
>Ga0209137_1001633_pt1 | contig 20841 bp, 18 predicted proteins | sample SaaInl5LU_22_DNA_FD_184642 | JGI IMG/M metagenome (GOLD analysis project Ga0209137, IMG submission 184642) | Marine microbial communities from expanding oxygen minimum zones in the Saanich Inlet - ESP_105LU_22_DNA (SPAdes) (version 2) | ecosystem: Environmental > Aquatic > Marine > Intertidal...
ATTCGCACCACTCAAGAGGGTAATTTGCGGGTTTCCTATAGCATAAAGCTCGTCTGATATATTGACATTGCTGTCTACGCTAAAAGATGAACCCGCACCACTTAGAAAAAAGAGGTAATCAATGTTCGTCTGGGGAACACCGCTGATATCTAGCTGGCCAGCAGCACCATCGCCAATAAGTAAGGACTCAATATTTAATTGAGACCCTGTACCAGGGCTAGAGAAGTTTACTGCACCATAGGGTTTAACCACCCCAGCTGAGAAGTTAGCGCCATAGTCAATAAAAACATCTGTGTCGGTAATCTTGAGCTGATTATTGATTTTAAGATTAGTATTGCGTGCCAAGCTAATGTCAGAATTTTCAAACTCCAGACGTTCAAATTCTGCTAAGGTGCCAAAGCCATCAAGCGACAGTTGGGCGTTATTGATGAATCTGAAGTCGCTGGTGGTGTTAAAGTAAGCATTTGAAAGATTAAAGCTCAACGTTCCCCCATCGACGAGACCTGTCACGGGGGTGCGAAAATACAACCGGTTTGCAGTGACCGTTGTGAGGGGTACGCCCGAGTCAATAAACGCAAGTGTTGCACCGCTTGCGATATCTAGTCTAAGGCTTGTTGGATTGTAGTTTTTAGTAAGGTTAGAGATCGAATTTGAACCCGCCGTTACATCGATCGTCATGGGTGCAAGCGAGCTGATGCCAGGGCTGTCACCGGCAATGGTGATGGATGAATTGTTGAGCGTAATCCTGTTGTCAGTTCCAAGAAACCCTAAACGAATTTTTCCTGTGTTTAAATCGGTATCCGTTAGAGACAGGGTGCGTGTGCTCAGGTCTCGCACAAACGCATCGCTCAGGTCGCTAGTGAGATAGACATTTATGCCGACTAAAGACGCCTTTGTCCTTTCACTATTTTGGATTTGCCCAGCAAACTCAATATTCTCCCAAATAGAGTAAAAATTATTGGACTGGGGGTCAGTGAAGCTCAGGTCCTCACTTAAATAAATAACAATTTTATTGGCTATATTATTGACTGTGGCAGGCGTGAACCGGATGGTATCAAAGCCGGCGGCACTGTTACCAATGCTGCCAAAGCCGTCATTAGCTAGGCCACCACCAGGCTGTGTGACAACAAGCGCATTCGCTATTGAGGAGAACATTATAGCGCCTGAGACCAAAACGACTCTGCTTGCTGGTGAATTACGCATCATAGTGTTGAGGTCCCACTGCTAAGTTTATTATTCAGAAGGATAATATCGTTTTGGTTGGTAATTTGCACATATGCTACTGCCCTGCTAATTAGCTCTATTCCCAAAGGCTAAAGAACCTAGGAATACGTCAATAAGTGACATCTATAGTGTTCAGACCCTAGCGAAGTTTAAACCCCTATATTTGAAGCATTGTGAACCTATTATGTTGACTCGACTTTATGAAATCATACTCAAGCTGTAAGGCTAAATAGTTAAACTGGCTAAAGCGTAAACGCTAGGAAGTCATGATTTTGCCCAAAGCGGGCATTCAGGAAATAACGCTAGCTGGCTTTTGAGCGTCTAACTTCAGGTGTTTTTCGTATCCGTAGGATACGGCCTGGTCAACTTAAAGCGCTCAGGGCAGCCTCAGGTGCTTTATCTAAAATAAGAAGCAACGTTTGCGCGGCCCCAGTCGGGCGGCGAGTGCCTTGCTCCCATTTTCGAACTGTCTCAAGTGGGACGTGAATTCGCTTAGCGAACTCCGGCTGACTAAAACCAAGTTTCTGCCGGACACGTTTTGTAAACCTCGCAGCATCCATCAGAACTTCCTGCTCATCTTCTTCTATTTGACGACTCAGATCCTCCTCTGACGTATTCTCGACACGACTCACATCGATTCGACCAGTAACGATACTAGGATCTAGGGTTATTCTTTTCATACCGAGCCACCTCTCTTTTGTTCGCCTTTCGAGCAGATATTATTCGAATAACGCCACCTTCTCGGAAGGTGTAGGTCACTGCGAAAAGCCTTCTCTCAATAAGGCCAAGCACGTTAAAGCGTTTTTCACCGTACTCATGCCGCACATCTTCGGTAGTTAGCCGGTTAGCGTCCAAAAAAACATGAGCTGCATATTCAAAGTCAAAACCTCTCCGTTCAAAGCACAGGCCACTTTTAGCAATGTCGAATTCGATTTCCATCTACCAAACATAGCCCAAAGGGCTACCTTATTCAAGGTAAGCTAAAATTTTATTCATCAAACATTTTCAGCATGCGCATAAACGAACTGATCGTAACGTCGCACTGCTAGGTGTGTATCATGAAGGATGTTTAGTCCGCTTCAGCTCGCAAGATAACTGTGTAACGAAGGATGTCAGGAGGGGCAGCTTGTGAGGGCACCTGGCTTATCCCGGTAGAAGTCAGTCGGCGAGAGCTAATCGACCAGCCGAGGATTGTCCATAGCTGACGTTCGCTTTTTAGTCAGAGGCTGGGCCAACGGGATTGATCATTAACCTCTATAACGTCGAATACGTGAATAGAGCGTTTGCGGCTTCATTCCTAGAGCCTTAGCTGCTCCAAAGGGTCCACTGACGCGTCCTTCACAATTCGCAAGCGTGCGCTCAATTAGCTCGCGCTCAAGCGCCTCGATATCCGCCAATGACTCTACCTGTGCTGGCACGGCAGCGCTAAGTTGAACCTGCTCAGCTGCAGAGCGGTAGCGCGCAGGGACATCGAACAGCAGCAGACCACCCTGTGCCAATATGGAACCACGCTCTATAACGTTCTGCAATTCACGCGCATTGCCTGGCCAACTGTAGTGCTGCAATTCACGCATGATCTGAGCGTTAATCTTGGGGCGCGGTATGTTAAAACGGCTGCAAGCGAGTTCGATAAAGTGTTCGGCCAGTGGCGGTATGTCCTCCAAACGCTCGCGCAGCGGCGCACAGTGAATAGGAAATACATCCAAACGAAAAAATAGATCCTCTCGGAATGCACCTCTGGCGACCTCTTCACGAAGATCGCGGTTAGTGGCGGCTACTATACGTACATCGGTCTCGCGCGTTACCCCCTCACCTACTCGCTCGAACTTACGTTCTTGCAGCGCACGCAGTAACTTACCCTGCAGATCCAATGGAATCTCGCCTACCTCATCAAGAAACAGTGTGCCACCATGGGCGAGTTCAAAGCGACCGACTCGATTTGAACTGGCTCCGGAAAACGCACCCTTAACATGGCCGAAAAATTCACTCTCAAAGAGATCTTTGGGAATAGCCGCACAGTTAACTCGGATAAGAGGCCCATCTGCACGTGAACTTGCGTCGTGAATAGCCTGCGCCACCAACTCTTTACCTGTTCCGCTCTCCCCAGTGACTAGGACATTAGCATCGACCGGCGCCACAATCTCGATCTGCTCAACGACTCGTCGTGTCGCGTGTGAAACCCCGATAATCTTCGAGTGATTCCCCACCGCCCGCACTTCATTTCGCAGGTACTCGTTCTCTTGTTCAAGACGCTGTTTCAGTACGTCAACTTTACGCAGTGCCTGTTCCAACGCTCGCTGTGTCTCTAGACGTTCCGAAATATCACGAAACAGAATAACGGCACCCTGCACGCCATCACCTGTTGTTATAGGTGTCACGAGATACTCTACAGGTACGGCTCGCCCAGATTTAGTCCAAAAAACCTCATTATCGACTTGCGCTGCTTGCCCATGCTTAAGGGTCAGTTGAATAGGGCAGCTATCTTCAGGGTAGAGTTCACCGTTTGCATGGTGATGATGAATAAGCTGGTGCATGCTTTGACCCAACAGATCCGCCTCACACCAGCCAAGTACATCTGATGCGGCAGGATTCATAAATGTGGTATTTCCAGCGTAATCGACGCCGAATATGCCATCACCCGCCGAGTTAAGAATCAGCTCATTCATCGACTCAGCTTGCTTGTACATCGATTCCAAGCGACGCCACTCAAGAACGGCGTTACGTACCGAAAGATCAGCTGTATACAGGCGTGCCACCTGCTCAATAACCGCTTGCGGCAAAATAATAAACACACAGTGATCACGTTTGTCATCGATCAGCGTGCCCTGCAATAGTGCCTGTACGCCGTCACCAGACCCGTACTCTAAGCGAAGATCCATTGTTTGCGCGCTGCCTTGCGACAACACAGCCTCAGTAAAGGCAAGGAGCTCGGGTATTTGCGAGGCGAAACAATGACTGGGGCGTAGCGATGATGCCTCCCCCTGCCACAACTGATTAAAAGCGAAATTCGTGGCGACAAAAAGATCATCGCGCGGCGCAACAATAGCGGCCGGCAGTGCGATCGATTCAAGCGATATCGAACCCAACCCTAGGTCATCGGATAACTGTTTTTTAATAACTAATTTACGAATATTCATAATTTATTAAATTTAATAATAGTTAGCCAATATGTCAAATAAATATAAATCTATATAAAACAATAACTTATATCTACAATTCAGAGTTGGCACGCTCGTCGCTATAGATATCACATCAACTAATTGATAGGAGATCAGTCAATGACTGTTAAGAGCTTAGGAAACCCATACGATATCAAGTCCGATCTACGTCACGGTGCTGGGTGCCATTGCCAGTCCTGCAGTAACACTGAAGCAGCGATACCAGATGCCCCAATGTCTACTGAAGATATGGTCGGTCGCGCCGTTGAAAGCGCAATCGTTCGTTCGACATTTGGACAAAATGAACTCTCGCGCCGTCAGTTCCTTGGCACGGTTGGCGGTGGCACCTTAGCTGCTATTCTTGGCAGCATGCTGCCGATCGAGCAGATCAAAGCCGCCGTACTCGAAAACTTAGGCACGCCAGAGAAACGCGACCTAAACATCGGCTTTGTTCCCATTACCTGTGCGACCCCTATCATCATGGCACAACCTATGGGGTTCTATGAGCGCTACGGCCTTAATGCCAAAGTTATTAAAACAGCGGGCTGGGCTGTTGCCCGCGATAAGTCGCTAAACGGCGAGTACGATGCATCGCACATGCTTACGCCCATGCCACTCGCGATGTCTTTAGGTGCTGGATCATCAGCTGAACCTTACATCATGCCAGCGGTAGAGAACATCAACGGCCAGGCGATTGTGTTATCCAATGAGCACCTTGATAAACGCGACCCTAAACAGTGGAAAGGTTTCACCTTTGGCGTACCTTTTGAGTACTCCATGCACAACTTCTTGTTGCGTTACTACGTAGCAGAACATGGACTAGACCCCGATAAAGATATTCAGATCCGTGTTGTGCCACCACCAGAGATGGTTGCCAACCTGCGTGCCGGTAACCTAGATGGCTACCTATCACCAGACCCATTCAACCAGCGTGCGGTGTGGGAGAAGATCGGCTTTATTCACATGCTGACTAAGGATATCTGGGAGGGCCACCCTTGCTGTGCGTTTGCCTGTTCCGCTAAGTTCGCACAAGAGATGCCCAACACCTATGGCGCACTTTTGCGCTCAATTATCGATGCGACTCAGTACGCATCTAACCCAGCTAACCGCAAAGAGATTGCCGAGGCTATTAGCCCTGCAAACTATCTAAACCAACCGGTTCCTGTCGTTGAACAGGTACTGACCGGTCGCTACGCCGACGGACTGGGCAATGTAATAAACGTTCCCGACCGAATCGATTTCGACCCCTTCCCATGGCACTCAATGGGTGTATGGATTCTGACGCAGATGAAACGCTGGGGTTACATCAAGAATGATATCGATTACAGCACGGTAGCCGAGCAGGTCTATCTAGCCTCTGATGCCGGAAAGATTATGGCTGAACTTGGCTATGACGTGCCGGCTTCTACCTACAAGTCGCACACCATTATGGGTAAAACCTTTGATCCGTCTAAACCAGAGGAATACCTAAACTCATTCGCCATTAAGAGTTCATAACGCTATGACAAATACGCAACTAAAACCGATGATTCTATCGATTTCGTTGCTGATTCTTCTACTAGGGATATGGGAGCTCTCTATCCCCAAGCAGCAGATGGCAACCGAGTTGACTGAATACGAAATGTTGATGGGCGGGGCGCAGCCAAAAGCAGGCGTTCCACCCCCTTCTGAGATCTTTAGCAAAGCAATCGCTGAACTGTCTGACCCCTTCTATGATGCGGGCCCTAACGATAAGGGGATTGGTATTCAGATCGGCTACTCGCTCTACCGCGTGTTAAGCGGATATGGCTTAGCCGCTTTGGTTGCAATTCCCTTTGGGTTCTTAATTGGGATGTCACCGCTGATGTACCGGGCACTGGACCCCTACATTCAGGTGCTACGCCCTATCTCACCCTTGGCTTGGATGCCGCTTGCGCTGTTTATCATTCAAGACAGCGAACAGAGCGCCATCTTCGTTATCTTCATCTGTTCGATTTGGCCGATGCTGATAAATACCGCCTTCGGGGTGGCTGGGGTGCGCAAAGACTGGATTAACGTCGCGAAAACACACGAGTTAAGCGTGTGGAAAACAGCCTACTTCGTGATTCTTCCAGCGGCCGCACCCACCATACTGACCGGTATGCGCATCTCTATCGGTATCGCTTGGCTGGTTATTGTTGCCGCCGAGATGCTGGTGGGCGGAACGGGTATTGGGTACTACGTGTGGAACGAGTGGAACAACCTTGACCTTACCTCGGTTATCTTCTCGATTTTAGTAATCGGTGTAGTGGGCATGCTGCTTGATTCAGTGTTTGGCATCTTGCAAAAACGTGTCACCTACCAGGAGTAATGTATGTCTAAAGCATTCTTAAGCGTTGAGGGCTTGACGCAGAAATTTCCAAGCCCTGAAACCGGGGAGCTGACGGTTTTTGAAAACATCAACTTTAAAGTTGAAAAAGGTGAGTTCATTACCATTATCGGCCACTCTGGCTGCGGTAAATCAACCATTCTAAACGTATTAGCAGGCCTAGATGAAGCCACCAGCGGTGCGGTCATTATGGAAGGCAAGGAGGTTTCAGGCCCCAGTTTGGATCGCGGTGTTGTGTTCCAGAACTACTCATTACTGCCTTGGCTTTCTACGCTAAGCAATGTCACCTTTGCAGTGGAGTCGCGCCACCCAGACTGGAGCAAAGAGCAGGTAAAAGATCACGCCATGAAGTACCTAGAGCTTGTGGGATTGAGTGGCGGTGTAGAGCAGCGTAAGCCGTCGCAACTCTCGGGCGGTATGCGTCAGCGTGTATCAATTGCAAGGGCATTCGCCACACAGCCAAAGCTTCTATTACTCGACGAGCCCTTCGGAGCACTCGATGCACTGACCCGCGGCACCATTCAGGATGAGCTGCTGAAGATATGGGCCGGGACTAATCAGACAGTCTTTATGATTACCCACGACGTGGACGAGGCGATCTATCTGTCTGACCGTATTTTACTGATGAGCAATGGCCCCTATGCAACGGTTGCCGAGAGCGTAGAGATTGAGATTCCGCGCCCACGCTCACGCGCCTCTATTGTGGAAGACCCACTCTACTACGAGATTCGCAACCACCTTGTGCACTTCTTAACGTCACGTTCGAAAGAGATCGACGGAAAGGCACAGTCAGCCATAGATAAAGCCCACCCCAATGTGGTGCGTCTATCGGAGAAAAAGAGCGAAAGGGCCGCTGCACAAACAGACATCGAAAAAAAGAATTTAAAAGCATCTTAATTGAGGACACTCAAATGAACACCATGACTAACATGAACCACCTAACACCTAGCATCACCAAAGAAGATACAACCGCGCTGATTTTGACCGCCAAGAAGTACTTCAAACTCTCATGGGAGCAGATCGCCGAAACGCTAGAGATGTCACCGGTATGGACTCACTCAGCCTGTTTCGGCATGAACTCCATGCCCAAAGATAAGGCTGAAAAACTGGTTGAGCTGCTAAAGCTGCCTGATGAGTGCATCGGTGCGCTAGAAGAGAAGCCAACGAAAATTTGGGAGCAAACTGTACCGACCGACCCGGCTATCTACCGCCTGTACGAGATTGTAGGCGTCTACGGCCATACCATTAAAGACCTAGTCCAAGAGAAATTTGGCGACGGTATAATGTCGGCAATCGATTTTGAAATGTATATCGATAAGATTGAAGACCCAAAGGGTGATCGCGTAAAACTGACAATGTCAGGAAAATTCTTGGGTTATAAGAGCTGGTAATAGACCTCTTAAACCCTTTAAACAAAAAGCCAGCTAGCACCTGTGGTTCTAACTGGCTTTTGATTCTGTGACATCTGGCATCCTGCCCTAAAAAATAGACACCCAGGCAAGCCCAAAGTCCGCTACTACGAGCACCTAGCTTCTATTCAAAGCAGACGATCGTTGATTACTATTCCAGCAACAGGAATTTGCCCTTTGCGGACATTCAATAGTTCCAAACAGCGCACGTTAGAACGACCGGAATGTGCTCGAGAGCAGACCTGTGATGTTAGCTTCGGCCGTTGATAAAGAACTGAACTCAAACAGTAGCTAGTAATGCTTCCTACATTTCTTTAATCAAAATTTCTTGGTGATGTTACGAATACCCTGTTCAGGTGTCACTATACGTACCCAAAGAATCTCAAAGTGCGTCATATGCGCTGACCAGTTCAGAGGCAATGCGCCTCACATCATCAACGCCCTTTCCAGATTTGTAGAGCGAGCTACCGATTCCAAAACCGGTCACGCCAGCACAGCGCCACTGACCCAAATTTTCTGTAGCAACACCGCCAACAGCGTACAGATTCATTTCTGGGGGTAGTACGGCTCGAAAGGCTTTAACACCAGCAGTGCCCACTAGATCTGCTGGAAAAAGCTTCAGACCGCTAGCCCCAGCATCGATAGCAGCGAAGCACTCTGTCGGCGTCATTACGCCAGGGTAAGAGTAGAGTCCGAGCTCTCGAGTACGGCTAATCACCTGGGTATTTGTATTAGGTGATACGATCAACTGAGCACCTGTAGCGGCAACAGCTTCGACTTGCTGGGTGTTTAGTACTGTTCCAGCACCAACCAGTGCAACCTCGCCCACCGCATCGACCATCCGCTTGATACTGGTCAGCGGGTCAGGCGAATTCAACGGTACCTCAATGCGACTAAAACCCGCATCAACCAAGGCCTCAGCTATTGCAACCGACTCATCTGGCGAAATGCCACGAAGGATTGCAATCAACTCTCTATCAGACATCCGACTCCACCTTATATGCTTCATAGGCCGCTTTAAGTCCGGCTAGCGTCATTGCCTCAGTATCTAGCAGTTGGGCACTACAGCCCACTAACTTCAGCGCGCGCTGATAGTGCTTTGCTAAAACTGAAGCACCAATAATCGACACCTTGTTTGACTCCCAGAATCGACGTGCCGAGGCCAACTCTAGACCGATTAAATAACCTGAGAGTCGAGCTGAACTGCCGTACCCGCCAGAGTTACCCACCAGCGGCTCTGCGCGTAAACCAAACAGACGCCCAGCAATGGAAGCGGGCTCATCTAGCGCTGCGCGCACTGCCTCATCAAACACCTCAGTGTGCCAATCATCATCATGGATTGAGAACCTGAGAACCGAATTCTTAGCGAGCAGCTCATAGAGCTCCCCTGTCATATAGCTCTGGAATTCGATGACTCGCCCTGCTGACAAGTTCGCCCATTTACAATGTGTCCCAGGTAGGCAAGCAACCCCTTCATAGCTGCTACCATGGTAGTTTAGTAACCCCGCTATCTGAGTCTCTTCGCCCCGCATAACATCCGCAGGTACTTGCTGTTTTAAGCCCCAACAAATCTGCACATTAACTTGCTGGCTCTCCGTCTTGACGTTACTGAACTGGCTTGAAGGGCTGCAGGGAACCGCTTCGTAAGGGACCTCTTGCCACCCCTGTCGAGCACCCACCATACCGCAAGCGATCACAGGGAGAGGTTCTGTTTGGCCCGCAAGCCAAGGCTTGATAAGCTGAAGCAGTGTCGTCTCGAACTGACCTTGAGCGATTTTAGCCATGCCAAACTCAGACGCAGCACTCTCAACAATCTCACCCTGTGCGTTCAATGCCCAGAGGCGCATCCGACTGGTGCCCCAATCTACTGCTATCCACTCAATCTGATTCATCCTGTTACAACCACTCCACCGTCAACAACCAGCGCCTGAGATGTAATCATACGGCTCGCTTTAGAGGCCAAAAAGAGTGTGGCATCTACAATATCTCGTGGCGTGAGATGCTCCTTCAAACACTGCTTATCTAGATGCTTTGCGAGGTCCTCGGGGGTGGCCCACATATCAAGCTGCTTCTGTGTCAGAACCCAACCCGGCAACAGGGCATTAACTCGAATATTATCGACGCCAAGCTCGCGTGCCAGACTACGAGTTAAACCGGTTATAGCTGCCTTCGACGTCGCATAGGCGGGGTATCCGGCGTTGCCCATCATGTAGGAGATTGAGGAGAAATTGATAATAGACCCGCCGCCAAGACGGCGCATCATAGGTGCGACCGCCTGAGCTGTCAGGAACTGCGGCGTGAGATTCACTGCCATCGCTCGGTTCCACTCCTCAACATTGAGGTCATCCAAGCTGTGACGTGCATCATTCGCTGCATTATTGACTAAAACGCCGATATCACCATGCGCCTCTGCAGCAACAGACATGGCTTGCTGCAGTGCCGAAGGGTCCGTTATGTCGCACTTAATAAAGAGCGGTGCGTTACGGAACTTTTGTGCCAATGCATCAGCGAAGTCGGTCGCATCAGAGCGCTGCACAAAAGCGACTTTCGCACCTTGCTCAACAAACCCCTCCGTCAGCGAGGCACCAATTCCTGAACCCCCACCCGTAATAAAAACACTGATTCCTTTCAGATCAGAAAATTGCGCGAACTCTGCCATCAATGACTCTCCCGTGTCACAGGTTGGGTATCTTTACCGACGAGGAAGTCCAAATCGGCTCCTCTATCAGCTTGCATAACGTGATCGATATAGAGCTTTGCGTAACCACGAGTGTAGCGCGATGTCTCGGGCTGCCAGTTTGCTCTACGCGCCTCTAAATCAGCTTTGTCTACGAGTAACTCTAATACACCGGCATGAGCATCAAGACGAATTCTGTCCCCCGTTTTAACTAACGCCAAAAGCCCACCTGCGTTGGCTTCAGGCGCCACATGCAGCACGACCGTACCGAAGGCCGTACCCGACATTCGTGCATCGGAGACGCGCACCATATCTTTGACTCCCTTTTCGACCAAGCGCTTGGGTATCGGCATATTTCCAACCTCCGGCATACCCGGATAACCCTTAGGACCACAGCCTTTAAGGACCAGAATGGTATTTTCATCGACATCTAGGTCATCACGATCAATATTCGCTTTCAAATCTTCGATGTTCTCAAAAACATAGGCGCGCCCCTCATGCTGCAGCAAGTGATCGGAAGCCGCTGAGGGTTTAATGATTGCCCCCAGAGGTGCTAGGTTACCCCTTAAGACTCGCAGTCCCGCTGCCGGTTTGAGCGGCTTGTCAAAGGTGGTGATCACATCATCATTGAAACACTCAGCACCCTCACCATATACAGAAATGTCGACGCCCAGCACCGTATTGGCGGGGCGTAGCTTACTAGACAGGCGATTGATAATAACCGGCATACCACCGGCGTAGCAGAAGTCCTCCATCAGGTATTTACCCGAGGGCATACAGTTGACTAGAAGGGGGATTTCAGCACCTAACTCAAAATCTTCGAGCTTAAGATCAATCTCAGCCCGACCAGCAATTGCCAACAAATGCATCACAGCATTGGTAGAACCACCGACAGCAGCATTCGCAACAATCGCATTCTCAAGGCTCTCGCGAGTTAACACCTTGGATAGTTTTAGGTCTTCCTCAACCATCTCTACAATACGTCGACCAGTAAGGTGAGCCAAGGCCTCGCGCCGCGCATCGACAGCTGGAAGTGCGGCATTAGTCGGAAGTGATAAGCCCATCGCCTCGACGAGTGAAGCCATCGTGCTGGCAGTACCCATAGTCATGCAGACACCCTTGGAACGGCTCATTCCAGACTCGGCTGCCATGAAATCTTGCAGCGACATTTCGCCGGCACGTACTGCTTCAGAGAATTTCCAGACATCTGTACCAGAGCCAATATCCTTGCCACGCCATTTACCGTTGAGCATTGGACCTGATGAGACGACTATAGTAGGAAGATCAACACTCGCAGCCCCCATAAGCTGTCCTGGTGTAGTCTTATCGCATCCACCTAGCAACACCACCCCATCGATACCATAGGCCCGAATGCTCTCTTCAACATCCATAGCCAACAGATTGCGAAACAGCATTGCAGTTGGCTTCATCTGTGTTTCGCCAAGTGACATCACTGGAAACTCAACCGGTACGCCACCGGCTTCCCAAACACCTCGCTTAACCTTCTCTGCGAGGTCTCTAAGTCCCGAGTTACAGGGCGTCAGCTCAGACCAGGTGTTACAAATGCCAATAATCGGGCGGCCATCAAAAGCGTGATCGGGATAGCCCTGATTTTTCATCCAGGATCGATGAATGAACCCATCCCTGTCGGGTTTACCGTACCAGCTCTGCGAACGGCGTTTTTTGCTGTAGTTACTCACAACTGAAATCTCTAGAAATACTCACTCACCACCTAAGCAACGCACAGAGTCATCCTATTTTTCAGATTTTCTCTGCATAATCATTATTCAGGTGAATTTAACTAGGAACCTAAATCACATCGAAACGGTACGTTACACGTTCCGCATATTTTTGACCGGGTAAGAGTAGGGTACTCGGGAAAGTGGGCTGATTCGGACTATCAGGAAAGTGCTGAGTTTCGAGACAAATTCCCGAGCTTGACTCAAATCCTTGTCGAGTCGGGGTGGCAGGGACATTTAAATACTGGCCGGCGTAGAACTGCAGTCCGGGCTGAGTTGTCAGAACCTGCATGCGACGACCGCTCTGCAAATCAGATAACTCCGCGACTTTGGCAAATTTTCCCAGAGGTTTGTTTAACACCCAATTGTGATCAAAACCCCTTGGCTGTCCATTAGCGGCACCTGAGTCCTGTGAAATTGGTTTTTCCAGACGAAAATCAAATGCAGTACCTGCTACCGGTTTATTAATACCAATCGGTATCAATTCAGCATCAACTGGCGTGTAGGCGTCAGCGTCAATCCAAAGTAGCTGCTGATGGCAGTTACCTGAGTGACGGCCAGCTAAATTGAAGTACCCATGATGACTGATATTTACTACTGTGGGCTTGTCGGTCACCGCAGTGAACTCGAAGCGAACCTCGTGCTTCGAGCTGAGCGATACTCGAGCGCAAATATCAAGATTACCAGGGAACCCGTCTTGCCCGTCCATCAGACGGGTAGAGAACTCAACCCCAGACGCATCTGAATCTTTGAACTCACACGCCTTCCACACTCGACTATTAAGCCCCTCAAAACCGCCATGAAGCTGATTCTCTCCTTCGTTGCAAGTTAGTTGGAACGCTCTGCCATCAACATTCAGCCGACCGCCAGAAATTCTGTTTGCATAGCGTCCGACGATAGCGCCGATGTAACAGTCGTTCTCCTCGTACTCAGCGAGAGTTTCGAAGCCTAAAACCACATCCTCGCTCACCCCACGCCGATCAGGAGCACGGAGGGACGTAAGCGTAGCGCCATAGTTGATTAGACTAATTTCCATACCAGCATTGTTACGGACGACAAAGCGCTCGATTGCCTCGCCGCTGCTAGTGAACCCAAATAGCTCTCGAGTCGTTTGCATAAAAAGTTTGCCCTTTGCCAAAAAGCTAGATTTACCGTATGCGGAGCTCAGTTATCGGGTCAAAAACACAGACGCGCGCTGGGTCGATGCCTGCACGGTACTCACTCATGCTTTGAATAGCACCGAGATCATCAACTTCGATAACTAGCGGGCTACTCGACTCTGTTCCTGCGTATGCAAAAGCCGTTCCCCCCAGGTTTTCAACTACGTCAACACTTACTTGTAGTTCTACGGGACTATCGGATACGAAATGCTCAGGTCGAATACCAAGAATAAGATTCTGACCAACAGTCAGGTTCTGAGATAGAGCGGGAAGTTCGCACTTCGTTTCACCCCACTCATTAAACTGAACGGTAAAATTACTTTCGCTTACAGCAGTCACAGTTGCGCCTAAGAAGTTCATCTTGGGAGAGCCGATAAATCCAGCGACGAATAAATTGTCGGGATTATCATAAAGTTCAATCGGCGAACCCACCTGCTCTATACGGCCTGCGCGAAGAACCACAATCTTGTCTGCCAGTGTCATAGCCTCAACCTGATCGTGTGTAACATAGATCATTGTTGAACCGAGCTCTTTGTGCAATTTGGCTATCTCAAGCCTCATTTGAACGCGAAGTTCGGCATCAAGATTTGAGAGCGGTTCGTCGAACAAAAACACCTCTGGTTCTCTGACGATTGCACGCCCAATAGCTACTCGTTGGCGCTGACCTCCGGAGAGCGCTTTGGGTTTGCGGTCAAGCAAACTCTCCAGATGCAGAATACCCGCAGCGTTAGTCACTCGACGCTCAATCTCTTCTGCCTTAAGCCCATTCATCTTCAATCCAAAACTCATATTCTCCCGAACGTTCATATGGGGATAGAGTGCATAAGACTGGAAAACCATAGCAATGCCGCGCTGTGCAGGCTCTGAATTGGTTACATCACGCCCGCCAATAAAAATCTTTCCGGAGGTGACGCTGTCCAAACCGGCAATGAGGCGCAACAGAGTCGACTTACCGCAACCGGAGGGCCCCACGAAGACAACAAACTCTCCAGGCGAAATATCTAAATCGACGTCACGCGTTACTTGAATATCGTTGTACTGCTTACGAACTTTCCTAAGTTGTAATCCTGACATATGACTTTACTCGTTTAGAGGGGCTTGTTTAGTGAGTCGGGTGATGAGTTCAACTTCATCCGCGCAGTACGGTTGACCGTCTGCATGTAACAAATCGTGGAACCACTCAGAGTCAGTTTCACTGTAGTTTTCTAATCCTTCCTTTACTGCTGGCCAAGGGATATGTGTTTGCGTTCTACCGTTAACCAAGCCCCACTGCCAGGCTCCTACTTTGCGAGTTCGGAATAAAGGTAGTTGCTCAATTATCCGACTTCCTACAGAGCGAGCCATCCATTCAGTACACATAATAGGGCGCTCAAACTTCTCCAGCACTTTCAAGGCCTTCTCCACCATTGGGAGAGTTTGATAGCAATGAAAGTTGATAAGGTCAGAAATCGCAAATGCAGCCCGATCGATAGGGTGCTCGAAAAAAGTATTGTTGCTTTTTTCCCATGGCATTGGGACATGCCAAGCCCCAACACATATAGGCTGGTTTGGCTTCGCTGCTCGTGCGCACTCCACGACACACAACATCAATTCCAGTGATGCCGGCTCAAGTCGGGGATCGCTCTCGGCTTGTCCCGTTTCGCCAAACACCATCAGGTTCCCCGGTTCGTTATACAGATCCCAGAAAAGCAGGCGAGAATCTTGACCAAAACGGGATACGATCTCAGTCGTGTAATTGAATAGATCAGGCCAACACTTCCGGTCTATTACGGCATCCCTGCCTGGGCTAGCAATTGCACGGCTATTATGAACGCCAGGGATTGGATATCCCTGTGGTCCGGCCTCTGGTGCACTACCCGAGAATCCGCAATCATCAAAAAGACACAGCACGACTCCAAGCGAAGCCTCTTCGGCACAGCTCAAAAACAGGTCGATGCGTTCAAGCAGTGCAGTTCGATCTGTTTGCCACAGAGTGAATGGAATATTTGTGCGCAGCGTGTTGAAGCCAATCTTCTGAGCCCAAGCAAGTTCCAACCGAATTAGACTCGTATCAAAGCACTCAGCACTCCACATCTCGATAAAATTGACGGCGTAGCTCGGGAGAAAGTTGAAACCACACAGCCAAGGACACTCTGAATACCAGGCGTTAGCACGTTGTTTTGACCAACGCATTTGCTCGAGTCGCTCAATGCGACCAGCAATAGCAGTCCCATATCCGGAAATTTCAAACTCGCGGAGTTTTGTATCTAGCATAGGTTTTTCTCTAGAGGAGCCCGCTCTGCAGAAAAATTTCTCAGAGCGGGCATGCTGGACGAATTAACGATCAAGAATCGATTGAACGTCAGCATCTGCCGCAGATAGCGCTGCGTCTACATCTTTACCGGTCAGCCAAATAGCTTGCAACTCCCGATTGAGAGTATCTTGTATCATCCCGTAACGCTCAGATGGCGGGGTGTCTTTGGCTATTGCTGCTGTACCGCTATACTCACCGCGATGAGGAAGATCCGCGTATTCTTGGCTCTCTAGCACTGACTTTCGCACTGCCATGTGACCAGTCCTCGCCCAGTCAATATTGTGATCATTGATGAAAGCCAAGACCTGTAGAGCCGCCTCGTACTTCTCTTGATCGGACTTAAGCGATGCGGGGATCGCCCACATATGGCTATCAGCCCAGGTAGCGCCCTGATCAAAAAGCGTTGGGAAGTCAGCGACTTGGTAACTATCCAGCCCAGTGGTATCCTTCCCTGCCTCAGCCGTGTAAAAGTCCACAACCCAAGTACCGTTAACTAGAACACCTGCGTCACCATTTAAAAAAGCCTGTTGCGAATCCGCATAGTTCAGCTTCGGATCGGCTAGGCCTGCATCAAACAACTGTGTTATTGCCTCAACTGCAGCTTTACCTTCGGGTGTATTTATAGTGGCTTTGCCGTCAGAGAAAATATTAGCGCCTTGCTGCCACATTAGCGCTAGAACGAGTCGGACCCCAATCGGAAACTGTGCAAAATCTGCAGCTAAGTATTCTTTACCCGTCGCTTTTTTAAACTGCATGGCATGTGCCATGAGCTCCTCGGGTGAAGTGGGCAACACAGGCTTGCCATCTTTCACAAGACCGGCTTTCTCCATGAGATCCATGTTTACGTGCCAGAGGTTGGCGTGAAAGTCCATTGGAACACCATAAATGCCATTCTGGTAAGAGACTGCATTTAGCGCGTTCATCGACCAATCGTCTTTGTCTATACCGACGCGTGCTAGGTCGTCACCAATCTCGGCCACTGCTCCAAGACTTGCAAACTCAGCTATGCGGTGGCGATGCATAACAAACACGTCGGGCGGTGTTCCACCTGCAAATGAAGCTTTAACCTGATCGTAATAGTTGCCCCAGTCTGTAGGAAGGGTCTTAATAGTTACCCCGTCAATCTCTTCCGAACCAGCATTTATGATTGATTGAATAATGCAGGCCTCACCGACAGACGTCTTTGTGTTAGTGCCGGCATCCTCACAAGCCCCAAAGAAGCGAGCTAGTGAGATTTCAGTCGCATTAGCAGCAGGAAGGGTCTGCGCAATACAAGCACCCAACACCGTAGCTTTGATGAATTTGTTCATGTTTTCTCCTACTTATTTTTCTAAAACGAACAATCTTGTCCGTTAGCCTTTCGATCCACCCAGCGCAACTGCACGAACGACATAACGCTGGAAGATTAAAAACAGTATGACCACAGGAGCTGAAGCAACTACACCCGAAGCCATTACTCGACCCAGCCCCTCTGATTGAGCGAAGTTAGACTGCAGCGACGCCAGCCCAACAGTGATAGTAAAATTCTCTGGACGCTGCGCCGAAACTAGCGGCCAAAGATAGTCGTTCCACGCATACAGGAAAGTGAGAATCGCGAGCGTGATCATTGCTGGACGTGCGAGTGGCAGCATGATGAAACGGAAGATCTGCCAACGATTTATTCCTTCAACGCGGGCGGCTTCCTCAATCTCATTCGGTACCCCACGAAAAAATTGCAGCATCAAAAACACGCCAATCGGCACAGCTACTCTAGGTATGACAAGCGCGTGATAACTGTTATGCCACCCCATATCAGCAAAGAAGGTGTAGAGCGGAATAAATACGGCCTGTTCGGGGACCATAAGGCCAAGTAAGCAAAACACCAGCAGAGGTTTCTTGAACGGAAAATTTAATCGCGCAAACGCGTACCCAGCAGTGGTCGACAGAACGAGAACAGCTAGGGTCATACCACCGGCTACGATGAAAGAATTTAGAAACCAAAAGTGAGTCTGCCCAAAAGAGAAGAGTGACTCATAGTTTTCCAAGGTAAATGGAACAGGAATGAGACCGAGAGCGGTATTGCCCGTGTTGGTTGCCAACAACTCGTTGGGCTGAAACGATAAAGACAACATCCACAGAATAGGTACCATCCACAAAAAGGCCGGTATCGCTAACGCCATGCATAAAAGATAATACCCTCGGTTCATTATGCTTCCTCCTTACGAATAAGAAACTGTATGGCCGAGAACACCGCCATTATTACAAACAGAAATACGGCCATAGCAGATGCCACGCCTAGATCGCTGTCACGAAAAGCAGTTTGGTAGATGTACCGAACTAGTGTTTGGGTACCATCATTTGGGCCGCCGCTCGTCATCAGATGAGCCTGCCCGAATACCTGGAAGTGAAGAATTATCTGAAGGACCACGACCAGAGTGATGGTTCGAGTCATGTTTGGAATCGTGATATGCCAGAAGGTTGCTACAGGACCCGCATTATCGAGCTTGGCTGCCTCATATATTTCCCCGGAAATCTCCTGCAAACCAGCCAGAAATAAGACCATAGCAATACCGACAGACCACCAAACTGTAGCTATTACAATTGCAGCCATTGAGAAACCTGGCTCAGTTAGCCAAGCGACGGGGGTACCACCGAGCATCTCAGTAATGTTAGCAAGCATCCCTTGGCGGGGAGAGAACATGATTTGCCAAACAAGTGTCACGACCGTCACCGACAGAACTTGCGACAGGAAAAATAAGGTTCGAAATACCCCCATCGCTCTACTTTCCCGGTTCAAGGCAGCAGCCAACACTAACGAAATCAGCGTTACAGCAGGCGCAGTCAAGAAAACAAAAATCAGAGTGTTGCCTACGATTGGCCAGAATCGCCGATCAAACCATCGTCCCTCCTCACCCGGAGCCCAACCACTAGCAAAATAGATCCCAAGAAATGTAACTAAGGCGAGCAAAAGACCTCGCTTGCCCAATAGCCCTTTGTGCGAAGCAAACAGTGAGAGGACGACAAAGCAAAGAGCGCCGAACTGCAACCAAATTGCATTCATAGCGCCCCACTCCATATTTGAGCCCCAAAACAAACGCACATAGTTGTCGAGACCGACAAACTCTTTCGCCGCTGGATTGAAGGCTACTTTAAGAAGATTCCAATCATGCAAGCTTATCCAGAAGCCTTTGACGAAGGGATAAACCAAAAAAACCAGATAGACGATCAGGAACGGTGTGAGAAACAGTACTGCCGTGAGCGACTCTCTCTGAGATACAGACATCTTGGCAACACTAGCGGTTTTGTTAGAGTCAGCTGACATGATGTGTTTGGCTCACTGATCTTATTAATTTTTAGTAATAATATTAGTAACATTTACCAGATGTCAACAACTCGTTATGATGTAAGTGGGACTCCGCTAATCCACCCAGAATCATGCAAACAAAAATTTACAGGTAATTGTTTTGTCAGCAAAAAACCCTCAACGTGGTAAAAGAGTGACTATGAAAGACATTGCCAGAGCGGCAGGAGTCTCACAAACGACAGTATCTTTCGTACTCAACGAAAACCGAGATGTCTTGATTTCAGATGAAACGCGCGAGCGCGTAATAAACATGGGCAAAGATCTTGGCTATGAGTTACGAAGCATAAACTCTGGCCACTTTGTAGACCCGAAAGCACCTTTTATAGGATTCCTGATTGATGAAATCGCCACGAGCGTTTTCGCCTCACTTTCGATCGACGAAGCCCAGCAACGAGCTTGGGATTCAGGTTATTTGCTGCAACTCGCTACTTCGCATAATGATAAGGTTTATGAGGAAGACATCCTTTCCCGGTGGATAGCGGAGGGAGTTACGGGCGTGGTTTACGGGTCGATTTTAACCCGTAAAGTAAATCCACCGAGCATTCTTAAGCAAATTAATGCGGTGCTTTTGAACTGCTACACGGACGATCATAGTTACCCGACGCTGTTACCTGCCGAAATCATGGGTGGATTTAGCGCAACAGAGTGCTTAATTGAAGCCGGATGTAAACGTATCGCGTACATAAACGGTGAGGAATGGATGGAGGCTGCGGCCGAACGACTGCAAGGTTATAAGAACGCGCTCTCCAGTTACGGGCTGGAGTACGATGACCAAATAGTAAAACCCGGGAACTTTATGCCCTCTGGCGGATATACCGCAACCATGGAGCTACTAAGTCAAGATATCAGGCCCGACGGCATATTTTGTGCAAACGATTTAATGGCTATTGGCGCCTATGAAGCTATAAAAGAGGCCGGGCTTGATATACCAGGTGACATCCGAATTGTTGGATACGACGATCATGAACTAGCCTCCCATTTAAACCCTCCACTCTCTACAATCTCGCTCCCCCACCGAGAGATGGGACAATTCGCTATTGATGAACTACTCACTACTCAAAGAGCACAGAAAAGAAAGCTACGTACCATTAAGCTGGAGTGCCCATTAGTAGAGAGAAAGTCGGCAAGATAGCCGAGAGTTATTGCTACCTTACTCTACCTGAAATTTTTTACACCACGTGTAACTAGCGTGTTGCAAAAACTTACGTGAGTATGAGGTATTAACCTTCTTACTCAACGTTTTTTATGTCTAAACCGGTCTCAACGACCGCTTCGAGAACGTAGCAGCACCTGAGTGTGCGTATGATTTGAATGACCGCTTTTGCGGGGAATTTGCCTGTGTAGTGATGGGCTAGTGTTTGCCCATTTCGGTCATACGAGAGTGTAAAAAGAACTGTGTAAGTGGCATTCTAACCACCCTGTTGAAAGGACAACAGAATGCCAATATCAGACGAGCTTATTGCTCAACTACTTGAGGGCTGCTCTAGCCCT
>Ga0209137_1001635_pt1 | contig 20820 bp, 20 predicted proteins | sample SaaInl5LU_22_DNA_FD_184642 | JGI IMG/M metagenome (GOLD analysis project Ga0209137, IMG submission 184642) | Marine microbial communities from expanding oxygen minimum zones in the Saanich Inlet - ESP_105LU_22_DNA (SPAdes) (version 2) | ecosystem: Environmental > Aquatic > Marine > Intertidal...
AATCATCACACCCGATTTGATGCCCACAAGCGCGGCACAAGGTGATCGGCGCATAGCCGCGACGGTTGATAAACAGCAATGACTGCTCTGACTTTTCAATCCTGCTGCGCACCGCATCCGCCAAAGCGGGGCTAATCCAGCGATCAGACGGCAGGTCCTGGTCACGCATATCAACGGCGCGCATTTGGGGCATCACAGCGGGGCCAAAGCGGCTTTTGAGTTCTAGCTTGGCATATTTGCCCTGCTCCGCGTTTACCCAGCTTTCCAAACTTGGGGTTGCAGTGGCCAAAACCACATGTGCCGCACTAATTGACGCGCGAAGCACCGCCATGTCGCGGGCATTATACAGCACCCCATCTTCTTGTTTATACGAGGTGTCATGTTCCTCATCGACAACGATCAACCCAAGGTTTTGAAACGGCAAAAACAACGCAGATCGCGCACCAACGACCAATTGTGCACCGCCCTCGCCCACCATTTTCCACGCACGACGGCGTTCAGCCATGGTCACGCCTGAGTGCCACTCAGCGGGGCGCGCACCAAAGCGGGCCTCAACGCGGGTTAGAAATTCAGACGTCAGCGCAATCTCGGGCAACAGTACCAAAGCTTGGCGGCCCTGCGCCAAACACTCCGCCACCGCTTCAAGATACACCTCGGTTTTGCCGGAGCCCGTGACGCCCTTCAAAAGCGTGGTCCCATACCTGCCTGCTGCAACTGCGCTGCGCAATTGGCGCGCGCCTGCGTCTTGATCCGGTGAAAGCGTTTTACCTGCATAGCTCGGATCAAGCTTGGGATAGGCCGTGTCACGGGGCGCGTCTGCTTCGACCACAGCACCCATCTTAGCCAGGCCTTTTACCACAGACGGTGTAACCCCCGCCATGTCAGCCAATTCTTTCAGCGAAAAAGACAAAGACGGATAGTCCTTGAGCACCTGCAAGACCCGTTCACGGGTTGGGGTAAGACGGTCTGGTACATTTGCGCCAAGGCGATAGATTTTTCGCATCGCGGGCGTGTCGCCCAAACCCGGTGCGCGGGTTGCAAGGCGCAGCATCGCCGACATGGGCGTCAGAGTATATTCCGCTGCACGGGTCAGAAAAGAACGCATATTGGGCTGCATGGGCGTAGCTTCAAGCACCCGCTTGATGGAACGCACTTTGGCAGAATCCCACGTCCCTGCACCTTCTTTCCACACAACGCCAACAATCTTGCGCGGCCCAAGTGGCACCTCAACAAACGCACCAAGCCTACAGCCGCCCTCCGGCGCTTTGTAATCCAAAACGCGGTCGAGCGCACCGGCAGGCAGAACGCCCACAATCTCGCCTTGTTGAAAATACCTTTGCTCTCCCACGCTGCGCCCTTTCAAACGTGCCCCTACTGGGGTAAACGCTGACGCGACAAAGGCCAAGCCAGAGGATGCCACAATGAAGTTTTTTGTAGATACCGCAGATATCGATGCAATCGCGAAACTGAACGAAACCGGAATGGTAGACGGTGTAACAACCAACCCATCGCTGATCAAAAAGTCAGGCCGCGACATCCTTGAGGTGACCAAAGAGATTTGCGACATCGTCAGCGGCCCAGTGTCTGCAGAAGTTGTGGCGCTGACCGCAGATGACATGATCAAAGAGGGCCGCGAGCTGGCCAAAATTGCTGACAACATCGTTGTAAAGCTGCCCCTGACATGGGACGGACTTAAGGCGTGTAAAGTGCTTTCGGACGAAGGCAAAATGGTCAACGTCACCTTGTGCTTCTCGGTCAACCAAGCATTGTTGGCTGCCAAAGCGGGCGCGACTTTCATCAGCCCGTTCATTGGCCGCCTTGATGACATCAACATCGACGGTCTTGAACTGATCGAAGATATTCGCACTGTTTACGACAACTACGGCTACGAGACTGAAATTCTAGCCGCTTCAATCCGTACAGTGAACCACGTGGCAGACTGCGCACGGATCGGTGCAGACGTCATGACGGCTCCGCCCGAAGTGATCGAAAAGCTGGCAGGTCACCCGCTGACTGCTGCTGGTCTGGAGACATTCATGAAAGACGCCGAAGCTGCAGGCATCAAGATCGTCTAAGATTTTGCCCTGCTAGGGCTTACGAAGACACATAACTAGGCCGCACCACATTACGCTGGTGCGGCCTTTTTGTTGCGTCAAAGCCATATGCGCACAAAACCCCCTGCACGGCTCTGCGCAACCATGCTACAAGAGCAAAAAACAACGACAGCATTCGGCACGAGCAGGTTCCATGACTGACACAAATAAACTGACAGATGCCCAAGAGGCGCTGCGCAAAACAATCATCGAAACGCCCGAACTGGTTTTGGAGGATCATGACGTGATGATGGCGCTGGTCGCAGCAAACGATCGTGGGCAGGGTACCAATGTGGTTGATCTGCGCGGTGCTGCAATGGAGCGCCTTGAGGCACGGCTTGACCGTCTTGAAGACACCCACCGCAGCGTTATTGCCGCAGCTTATGAAAACCTTGCGGGGACCAACCAAGTACAGCGCGCAATTTTGCGGATGCTGGACCCCACGGAATTTGAGACCTTTTTGCAAAACCTTGGCGGCGAGGTTGCTGAAATTCTGCGCGTAGATTGCGTCCGCCTTGTTCTTGAAAGCAGCCAATCTGACAGCACAGTAGCCGCGCAAACACTTGCCGATGTCTTAAGCGTGCATGAAGCGGGCTTTATCGAGGACTATGTGACAGCCGGCAAAGGTGGTGAAAGCCGTACTGTTACCCTGCGCCAAGTCAGCCCTAAAAGTGCGGCTGTTTACGGCGATAAACACGAGTGGATCCGTTCTGAGGCCTGCATCAAGCTGGACCTTGGAAAAGGTCGCCTTGGCGGAATGCTGGTGATGGGGGCGGAAGATCCGCACATGTTCAAGCCACAGCAAGGCACGGATTTGCTTGCGTTCTTTGGTGGTGTTTTTGAGCGCGCTCTGCGCCGCTGGCTCGCGTGACCCAAGAAAAACCACACCTTGGCGTTCTGATCAGTCCGGCGGCCACAGAGGCCCTTGCGACGTTTCTAAGCCAAATGACAGCGCTGCGAGGTGCTGCCAAGAACACAACCGAAGCCTACCAAGCAGACATCCTTGGCTTTTTGGCTTTCATCACCCAGCACACAGCCGCACCACAAGGCTTGAACGCGCTAAAGGCGATCACCGTTCAGGACATGCGCGCATGGATGGCCTTTGAACGCGGGCGCGGCGTTGGTGCGCGGTCGCTGGCGCGGTCGTTATCTGCGGTGAAGTCCTTTTATGCGTGGCTGGCAGAGCGCGAAGGGTTTGAACCTACCGCCGTTCTGTCAACCCGCGCACCCAAATTTCAAAACAAATTACCCCGCCCGTTGACCAAAGATGCGGCTGTAAAAGTTCTTGATAATCTTGAGGTTCAGGCAACCGAGGCTTGGATCGGGGCGCGGGATGTGGCGGTTGTAACGCTGCTTTATGGCTGTGGTCTGCGTATTTCAGAGGCTCTTGGCCTTAAAGGACGCGACGCACCGCTTGCAGATGTTTTACGCATCAAAGGTAAGGGCGGCAAAGAACGCATTGTCCCTGTGATAAGCGCTGCGCGTGAGGCTGTTGACGCCTACATCAAACTCTGCCCCCACCCATCTGAACCTGACATGGCGCTATTTCGAGGCGCGCGTGGCGGTGCGCTTAATCCACGGCTCATTCAAAAAGTGATGGAGCGTTCAAGGCTTCAACTTGGCCTTCCTGCCACCGCAACCCCGCATGCCATGCGGCATTCGTTTGCGACCCACTTGCTCGGGGCTGGAGGAGATTTGCGCGCCATTCAAGAACTGCTTGGGCACGCATCCCTTTCAACAACCCAAGCCTACACCGCAGTCGACGCTGCGCATTTGATGGACGTTTACGAGCGCGCGCACCCGCGACGGTGAGAAGGCGTTAAGAAAGCTTTGCAATTTAGCAAAAAACGATTAGCACCACCAAATGTCTATTAAAAATAAAGCTCTCGCTGTTCACCTGTTCACCGCCACTGGCGCTGTTTTCGCAATGCTCGCTATGCTCGAGGCCGTTAAGGGCGATTGGCCCATGATGTTCTTATGGCTGGTTGTCGCCTTTTTTGTAGATGGCATCGACGGTCCGCTTGCCCGTAAATATGACGTCAAAACAAACGCTCCCTTGTTTGACGGGGTGCTGCTGGATTTGATCATTGATTACCTGACGTATGTGTTCATTCCGGCATTTGCGCTGTTCACATCGGGTTTGCTCGAAGGGTGGACCGGCTGGGCCACAATCATCGTAATCACCTTCACATCGGCGCTTTATTTCTGCGATACGCGCATGAAAACAAAAGACAATTCATTCTCGGGGTTTCCAGGGTGCTGGAACATGGCAGTCCTGGTTTTCTTCGCGCTGCAACCGGGGCACTGGATCATCTTGGCCGCAGTCATTGTGCTGGCAATCGCCATGTTTGCCCCTGTAAAATTCGTCCACCCTGTACGCACTCAGCGTTGGCGGACACTCACGCTGCCTACTGCATTGGCGTGGACGTTCTTTGCAGGATGGGCCGCATGGGTACAGTTTGATTTGCAGCCCGCCGTTTACTGGGGCTTGATCCTGACGACGCTATATCTGCTTTTCGCCGGCGCAGTGCAGCAGGTTACTGAAAAAGACACCATGTAAACGCGCCGCTAACTTCAGCGACATTGGACACGAAAAAACGGCGGCCCTATGAAGGCCGCCGTTTGTTGTTTCTGATACCAGAAACAAACGCAGCTGATGGTGTTTCAGCCGCGTCCGTTTTTAGTTCATTGTGAAGAACTTGAACTTGGGATCATCCTCAGGAGACACTTCTGTGCCGACTGCATCGCTCATACCCCAGTTCAACACTTGGTGGTGGATCGGGATGTACTGCTGGTTTTCTTGAACCACGGCCCAAATATCAGCAATGGTTTGGTTCCGCTTGGCAAGGTCAGTTTCAGAGGCAAGGGATACAATTTTTGCATCAATCGCCGCATCAGAGAACCCTGTGTTGTTCCAAGAACCACGATCGCCAGAACGTGAGTGTGTCAGGAAGTTGAACACATATTCGGAATCGTATGTCGGCACGCCCCAACCCAACATGTAGAACTCTGTCTCGCCGTTTTGGATCAGCGGGAAGTGCTGTGCTTTGGGTTTCGCATCAAGGTTAACTGTAATGCCGATTTGCGCCAGCATACCAACGGACGCCTGACAGATGCCTTCGTCGTTCACATAGCGGTCATTCGGACAATCCAGCTGGATGGAGAAACCATCTGCATAACCAGCTTCTGCCATCAACGCTTTTGCACCTTCAACGTCCGTCGCAGATGCGCCGTCCATTTCAGCAGTCCAGCCATTAACAAATGGCGGTGCAATCATGCCTGCTGGCTGTGACTGGCCACGCATAACGACCTGTTTGATCGCATCGCGGTTGATCGCCATAGACATCGCACGGCGGACGCGGACATCAGCCAGTGGGTTCGCACCCTCTACGTTGTCGTTCTCCAGATCCGCTTTGCCCTGATCCATACCAAAGAAAATCACGCGGTTTTGCGGTGCTGTTTTCACGCTCAGGCCGTCTGATGAATCAACGCGACCCAAATCCTGTACCGGTACGTCTTGGATAAAGTCGACTTCACCTGACAAAAGCGCTGCAACACGTGTCGCGGCGTTTTGGATTGGTGTGTAAACGATCTCTGTCACTTCCAGTGGGAACTCATCTGCGCCCCAATAGCCATCGCGCTTTTTCAGGACGGTTTTGACGTCAGGCTCGCGGCTTTCAAGGGTGTATGGACCTGTGCCCATTGCGTTTGTTGCCGCAAATGTTGTCTCGCCGTTGGCGATGTCTTGCACATTCACAACACCGTTCGCTTCGGTCCAGCCTTTGTCCATGATGAACAGGTTGGTGAAGTTGTTGGGCAGGATCGGGTTTGGACCATCGGTTACGAATTCAACGGTCATGTCATCCACTGCGCGCACTTCCACGATGGATGTCAGCAGCTCTTTCATGGCTGACTTTTCGGATTTTGCACGCTCGAAGCTGAACACAACATCTTCTGATGTGAAGGCAGAGCCATCAGAGAAAGTCACACCTTTACGCAGCTTGAAGACCCAAACATTTGCGTCGCCTTCTTTGGGCGCCCATTCGGTTGCGAGGGCAGCTTGGAACGCGCCGGCTGTGTCACGAATGATCAGCGGTTCATAGATTTGGTGTGCCAACGTGTGTGTTGGACCTTCGTTTTGCGCATGGGGGTCAAGCGTCAAGCTGTCACCAGCACGCGCCCAACGCAGACTCTCGGCTGAGGCCAGCGAGGTAGACGCCAAAAGAGTGGCAGCAAAAAGAGCGGTAGTCGTTTTCATGTAATCGTCTCCCAAAGTTACCCGAGCATCAAATGACTTGGCGGCACAAATGGCAAGAGGCTTGTGGGCCCAAAATCGATCAAACAGGAAGACGACAATTCAAACTCACGAACTGTCGTAAATAGACTGGACAGAACGCAAGTTGCACGTTTTTGTGGCAGGTATGAAAACGCCCCTGATTGATAACCTGCAATATTGCAATTGGTCCCGCAGCATCTTTGAACAGATGCGTGAAGGCGGCGTTGATGCTGTTCATGTCACCATCGTTTATCACGAGTCGTTTCGTGAAATGGTTCTGCAACTTGAAGCATGGAACCGTTGGTTTGAGACATGTGGCGATCTTATCATGCGCGGCACCACCGCCCAAGATGTGACACGCGCAATGGAGACGGGCCGCACAGCGATTTTCTTTGGGTTTCAAAACCCGTCGCCCATCGAAGATGACATTGGCCTGATTGAGATTTGCCACCAACTTGGCGTGCGATTCATGCAGCTGACCTATAACAATCAGTCCCTGCTTGCGACCGGTTGCTATGAAAACGAGGACACGGGCCTTACCCGCTTTGGCAAACAGGCCATTGCCGAAATGAACCGCGTTGGTTTGGTTGTCGACATGTCGCACAGCGCTGATCGCTCAACTCTTGAGGCGATTGATCACTCGACCCGCCCCGTTGCGATTACCCATGCAAACCCCGCTTGGTGGCATGCGGCAAAACGCAACAAATCCCACGAGGTTCTCAGCGCGCTTACCTCTGCTGGTGGCATGTTGGGCTTTTCGATTTATCCCCACCACCTTAGCGGCGGCCCTGCATGCACGCTTGAAAGTTTTTGCCAAATGATCGCAGAAGCTGCCTCCAAATATGGTGCCAAGCATTTGGGCATCGGAACGGACCTGTGCCAAGATCAACCCGACAGCGTTGTCGAATGGATGCGTGTGGGACGATGGTCTAAGGTCATTGACTATGGCGAAGGGAGTGCCACCGATGCAGGTTTCCCTCCAATGCCCACATGGTTCAAAGATAACAGAGACTTCGACAACATTCGCCAAGGGTTGCTTGCGACGGGTATGACAACCGGCGAAGTGGACGGCATCATGGGCGCGAATTGGCATCGTTTTTATGCTGACGCGTTTGGGCCTGCATGAAGGATTTCGCACCCCCACCACAGGCTAAGCTGCGCCCCGCATCGGACGTGATGCGCCTGCGTCGTTTGGGTGCATCATTCCCCACAAGGTTATCTTTTTTGCGCACGCTGTTGCGCAGGCTCTCGATCGAAAATGCAGCTGTGACCTGCCCCGTCTGGCAGATGAGCGCGGATGGATACGGCCACGCAGTCATTAGCGTGCCGCTTGGCGGGCACGTCTACTCCCTCGTTGCCGTCAGCACTGAACTTGATCCGGATGCACGCACCGACCGCGTGATTGCAACGGCGTGGGACACAGCATTTGTCCTTTATGACGGCATCCCATCCCAAGCCGAAATCGACCGCATCGTAGCCGCAGCGCCCCATCAGGAAGCCTCGCGCTTCACCGCTTCTGATTTAGTTTTGAGCCGTGCGAATAAATCTGTGCGGCTTTGGTCGCACGTGGTTGAACGCCTTCAGGCAGGTCTGCAGCCAGATGAGCAAATGGTTCGCGAGACTGGGTATTTGATGCGCACAACGGCCGTATACGGCAACGGTAAATTTGGGATCGCAGACCGCGCTGACATAGCAGAACGCGATGGGCTTTCGGGCCCGTTCCAAGCAGAAATGCTCACTGTTTGGCTGATCCGGAATTTCACGCATCTGTTGGTCGAACATGTGGGCCAAGCCCCCCTTGATGCGCATCTTAAGCGTCACCTTGGGATCGGCAATTCCACAGGGCTTGGGATGGCCCCGTTTTTGGTCACACATCCTGTTTTGCTGAACAATTGGATCATGGTCCGCGAGACAGCACTGGCCCGTATCAGAGCATTAGAACAGCTGCCTGACGGTGCTGCCGTAACATTGCAAAACCTTGCCAAGCGCGCAGCAAAGCACCTTTTAGAATGGATTGTCCCCGATGCCGTCGCCGCAGCGCGAATATCGACCCTGCAAGCAGAATGGGCAGCGATTGTTGACTACCTTAATAGCAAAGCATGGCATGAAGCGGCCAAAAACCCCTTCCCGATAGAGGCGCTTTTACAGCAAGCCGAAGGCCTATCAGAGGACGCACAAGAATTGCTCTGCGCTATGATCATCGAACCGTTTGGTGACTTGGTAGACGGGCTGGAAGAGTGCATGGCCGACCCCTTCGGCCCGCCCCGCCTAACCCCATGCGACACCTCAGAGCTACATGCGCTGATCAATCGGGACTGGGCTTGGGCAACTGCGCGCGACTACAACGCACGGGACGAATGCGCACAATTTTGGTACGTCTCAGAAGAGAAATTAGAACCCCGCCTTGGCAACCGCCACGAAGAAGATGGCGCTGACCTTGAAAGCCCTCTTGATATTGCGCGCCGCGTTGCGGCTTTGGCCGAAGACCTTCCTGCTTCCGGCTCATTGACTGCGTTTTTGGCCACACATCCAGAACACCGCTTTGCTGCCGAACGGGTGCAATGTCTGGACAAGCACCCCTACTCTGAAATCCGCGATAACCTGATCGCCGACACATGCCTGCCAATTGATATGTTGCGGTGTAAGTTGTCATTTTTTGGGGCCTCAAAATTTGATCCAAAGTCTGACCGCTGGACCCGCGTGACACTCTGCCAAGGCGCGCCGCTTGCGGATGAACTTAGTGCCGCTGATGACTGGTGGCTGCCAACATTTGGATCATGAGCGGTTCCTCAAAATCAGCAAATGAAGCAAGCATGTTGCTTCAAAAAGCCGCCCGAGGTGCAGGGTTTGGTGTCGCTCAAGCCCGTGACTTTGGCACAGCAGCGGCCCTCCATCTTTACGCGTCACGAAGCGAAGGCGACTTGATCGACGCATTGCACGACCGCATTGGCCCAATCACAACGCTGCCTGCCGTGATCGATGACCTACTTGACCCCACATCAGATGGATCTGGCGTCTTTACGGGACTGGCGCTTAGCTATTTTCAGACTGCAACAGCACGTCCTACGATCGGGCGTATTATGATGTCTGACGGACTCAACGCGCACCTCAATACGCTGGCTGCAAAAACATATGTTCCCGCAAGTGATGCGTCACGGCTGGCGGGTGCAGGCGCGGGCTTGACCGACAACGACTAAGCTGGTGCGCGACGAATGGTCGTTGCTCCGTAAAATTGGCTCCATACAAAAAGGGCGCACCCAAACGGCGCGCCCTTTTTTTAGATTACCTAAAGCAGCCTCAACTTACTCAGCCGCGTCGCGGTAAGGGGCTGCGCCACCATAGGGGACGTTGACACCGCCGTAGCGGCGCACGCGCACGTTGCACTGTTCGGCGTGACCAACAAAGCCTTCCATCATGCACAGGCGGCTGCCGTATTCGCCCACAAGGGTTGCAGCTTCATCCGTCAGCACACGCTGGTAGCTATGTGTTTTCAGGAACTTACCGACCCAAAGACCACCAGTATAGCGACCCGCCTTCTTGGTTGGCAGCGTGTGGTTTGTACCGATAACTTTATCACCATTTGCGACGTTTGTGCGAGGTCCAAGGAACAGCGCGCCATAGCTGGTCATGTTTTCCAGGAACCATTCGTCACGGTCGGTCATGACTTGGATGTGCTCGGAACAAATCTCTTCAGAGACTTTCAACATCTCATCATAGCTGTCGCACAAAATGACCTCGCCGTACTCTTCCCAACTCACGCGTGCAGTGTCGCGTGTTGGCAAAATCTCGAGCAAACGTTCAATCTCGACCAGTGTTTCTTCAGCAAGTTTACGGCTGTTTGTGATCAAAACTGCGGGGCTGTTGTAGCCATGTTCGGCCTGACCCAAAATATCCGTGGCAACAATTTCCGCGTCCACAGTATCATCGGCAATCACGCAGGTTTCAGTTGGGCCTGCAAACAAATCAATACCCACTTTACCAAACACCTGACGCTTGGCTTCCGCCACAAATTTGTTGCCCGGCCCTACGATCATGTCGCAAGGCTTCACGCTTTCGGTACCGATGGCCATAGCGGCGACGGCCTGAATACCACCCAAAATCATGATTTCATCAGCGCCTGCTAAATGCATCGCAGTCACAACAGCTGGATGCGGCTCACCATTCACGGGCGGGCTTGAAGCCACCACGCGCGGCACGCCAGCTACTTTAGCCGTCAGAACGGACATATGCGCAGACGCGATCATGGGGAACTTGCCGCCGGGCACATAGCAACCCGCGGATTGCACCGGAATGTTTTTGTGACCCAGCACAACACCCGGCATCGTCTCGACCTCAACATCCGTCATTGAGGCGCGTTGAATTTCGGCAAAGTTACGAATCTGCGCTTGGGCAAACTTGATATCGTCAATCTCGCGGCTAGTCAGTTTTGACATGGCTGCTTCGATTTCTGATTGGCTCAGGGCAAAACGCTCCGGTGAATAATTGTCAAACTTGACGGACAAATCGCGCACCGCCGCATCACCGCGTGCTTCGACATCGGACAAGATGCCCTCAACGATGTCACGGGTCTGTTTATCATCAGCCGCTACGTCTTCTGCTGATTTGCCGCGCTTAAGATATTCAGCCATTTTAGGTCCCCCAATTTGGTTGGCGTCATGTCACCTTTCGCGTGACAATAGAGCGTTCCGTCTGTGGCTCAAGCAGTTTTTGCAAAGGTATGCAAAGTGGTGTGCAGCCAAGCATTTACAGGGTACGTGAAGCGCTCATTCACTCAATGCGGTCTTGAAGTTACAGAATCACACGCCGGCAAGGCCCAATACGTCTTCGATTTGTTGCTCAATAATTTTGAGACAGTCATCATCGCTAAACGAATGATTTTTGCCGCGGACCAGCATTAGCCGAACGTCTTCACAGCTGACATGGTCCAACAAACCAAGCGCAGTTTCCCGCGTGACTGATGCATCTTCGGTGCCCTGAACCATGCGAACAGCGAATGGTAATCCCAAAGGCTGACGCATCACCAAATGGTTGCGGCCATCTTCGATCAGGCGTTTGGTAATCGGGTACGGCGCGCCATAATCCGACGGGACATGCACGACACCTTCGCGGTCAAGGATCTCACGGGTTGGCGCATCAAAGCTTGCGAAAAAGCCGTCCTCGGTAAAATCAGGAGCCGCCGCGATGGTGACCATGCCCACGACATCCACCAAACCTGCGCGCGCGATTAGAAACGAAATCCAGCCGCCCATTGATGAACCAACAAGAACAACAGGACCAGAACTGACATGAGCAATCAAACCCTCGGCGTCAGCGTACCAATCACCAATTGCCCCATCAACGAACGCACCCTCAGAAACACCGTGCCCTGAGTAGTCAAATCGTAAGAACGCGCGGCCTGAGCGTACGGCCCATTCTTGCAAATAAACTGCTTTGCTACCGGACATATCAGACATAAAGCCGCCCAAAAACACGACCAAAGGCCCTTTGCCTTCGGTCAGGTGGTAGGCAATTTTGCGGCCCGTGGGGGCCTGCCAAACAGACGGCTTAGTCACAGACCAAAACTCCGGATAGCGGGTCAATCAACGGCTCAAGATAGGCCCCATCACTTCCACGGCGGCTGACCGAATAGCACCCGTTAGGCGATTTATAGAGTGACGACGCGCCAACACCTTCGGGAAGTGCACGTACGGCCTTTTTAGAGATACTCGCCGGTGTGCTTGGGGATGTCCCTGCGACACTGCCCGAGGTTTCGCCACAAGCCGTCAGGCCAAGGCACAGACCGAATGCGATTGCGCTCTTCCACATGTTACGGCTTAAAACCTTATTCATCACACAGCGCCCCAGCTTAATTTCATATGCCCTAGGCTAAGACTTTCCCGCGTAAGTTCAACCGCAAGCAGACGCGTAATGCGACTAAACCAAAAGCGTGCTTGGATTATCTTGTGACTATATTGTCACCTGTATGCCCTAAGCGTATCCACTACAAATGGACAATATATTCAAAGCCATCGCTGACCCCTCACGTCGTGCACTGCTGCACGCACTTCTTGATCAAGACGGTCAAACGCTTACCGCTCTTGAAGAGCGCCTTGATATGACCCGTTTCGGCGTGATGAAACACCTTAAAGTCTTGACTGCTGCAGGCCTCATCCAGACCCAAAAGAAAGGGCGGTTCAAGTATCACACCCTTACCCCATTGGCGCTTCTCGATGCGCTTGATACGTGGCTTGACCCAATGCGCATTCATCCATCCGTTCGGGATGTTATGACCCTTAAACCACATCTAGCCGAAGCCGCCCTGCCCGATTATACGCCGGATTTTGAGATGTCTTGCACACTTAAGGCGGCGCCAAAGCGAGTCTGGCAAGCGCTGACAAATCCAGATGAAATTCCGCATTATCACTTCATCACAGGTCAAGTTCTGCGCGACCGTGCACGACTGACCCACCACGCAAGTGACGGGGCAACATTGCTTGAAACGATTGACCTAAACGTTGATCCTGAGCGCCGGCTTGAGCAGTCTTTTCGCCCACTTTGGGGTGGCGAAACACACACATCGCTGGTGGTATTTACGCTTCAGGACGCCGGAGGTCACACACGGCTTACGATCGCGCACGATAAGTTGGGCACGTCAGACACTGCGATGCCCGAAGCATGGGCACGGTATATCACCAACCTGAATGCCTTTCTGACCCACGGCACATCACAATTCGCGACGTGACGTAGGCAAGCCTAAGTTTATCCAAACGCTGCGCCTGCCCCATTGCAGTCCGCTCACAACGGGTTAGGTCTTGGACAAAGATCATCACCGGCCAACCGGCTGGTCACAATTCCAAGAGGTCGCACATGAGCTACACGCCCCCAAAAGTCTGGACATGGGACAGCGCATCCGGAGGCAAGTTTGCCTCAATCAACCGCCCCATCGCGGGCCCTACCCATGACGCAGATTTGCCAAGTGGCGTACACCCGCTGCAACTTCACTCACTGGCAACACCGAACGGCGTCAAAGTAACCGTGATGCTCGAAGAGCTGTTGGCCGCAGGTCACACTGGCGCTGAGTACGACGCGTGGTTGATTAACATCCAAGAAGGCCACCAATTCTCAACCGGCTTTGTAGACGTAAATCCCAACTCAAAAATTCCTGCGCTTTTTGACAAAGACACCGGCGTGCGCGTGTTCGAGTCCGGTGCGATCCTTTTGTATCTTGCAGAGAAATTTGATGCGTTCCTCCCAAAAGATATCGAGGCACGGACCGAGACGCTGAACTGGCTCTTTTGGCTGCAGGGTTCCGCCCCCTATTTGGGCGGCGGTTTTGGCCACTTTTTCGCCTACGCGCCTGAAAAATTCGAATACGCCATCAACCGCTTTACGATGGAGGCTAAACGCCAACTCGACGTGCTTGAACGCAACCTTGAAGACCGCGAATATTTGGCAGGCGATGAGTACACGATTGCGGATATTGCAACGGTTCCGTGGTATGGCGCGGTGGTTAAAGATTTGGTTTATCCCGGCGCACAGGAGTTTCTGGATGCGGCAAGCTATACCAATGTGACCCGCTGGGCAGAAAACATCATGGCGCGCCCTGCTTATGTGCGTGGCAACAAAGTAAACCGTGCGTGGGGTGAGCCAGAAAACCAATTGCATGAGCGCCACGACGCCTCAGACTTTGACACGAAAACCCAAGACAAGCTGGCGCAAGACTAGCCGCCAATACGTTTCTGCGCTGCGCCAACTGTAGTCTTGGTGCGGCGCCGCTCACAGCCTCTCGGCAAGGCCGAAACCCGCGCTTGACGATTTTGGCAACAAACGGCACAACTGCGCCGAACCCCACCCGCAACCGCGCGCTTTTGTAGGCGCGAAACTGACGAAAGGGCACGCCAATGAGCGCCCAAATTACCCTCACCCTCCCCGATGGATCACAGCGCAGCTTCGACGCAGGCGTCACACCCGCTGAAGTAGCGACATCTATCGCCACAAGCCTTGGCAAAAAGGCTATCTCCGCAACTGTGGACGACCAACATTGGGACCTACAATGGCCCATCAATACCGACGCGGCGATTGCCATCAATACGATGAAAGACGCCGAGCCTGCGATTGAGTTGATCCGTCACGATCTGGCGCACATCATGGCGCGCGCAGTTCAAGAGATTTGGCCAGACGTCAAAGTCACAATCGGGCCAGTTATCGACAATGGTTGGTATTACGATTTTGACCGCAAAGAACCTTTCACACCCGAAGATTTGGGTGCCATCGAAAAGAAGATGAAAGAGATCATCAACTTGCGGGACGCAGTGCGCACCGAAGTCTGGGAGCGCGACGTTGCGATCAAATATTACGAAGATCGCGGTGAGCCTTACAAAGTTGAATTGATCGAAGCGATCCCAGGCGATGAGCCGCTTCGGATGTATTGGCACGGCGACTGGCAAGACCTGTGCCGCGGCCCGCACTTGCAGCACACAGGTCAAGTGCCCGCAGATGCGTTCAAATTGATGTCTGTGGCGGGCGCCTACTGGCGCGGCGACAGCGACCGCGCAATGCTACAACGTATCTACGGCGTGGCATTCCAGAACAAAGAGGACCTGCGCAAATACCTCAACATGCTTGAGGAAGCCGCAAAGCGCGATCACCGTAAACTGGGCCGCGAGATGAACTTGTTCCACATGCAAGAGGAAGCGCCAGGTCAGGTTTTCTGGCACCCTAACGGCTGGACGGTGTACACACTACTGCAGGACTATATGCGCCGTAAACAGCGTGGTGGCGGCTACGTTGAAGTGAACACACCGCAAGTGGTTGACCGTAAACTATGGGAAGCTTCAGGCCACTGGGACAAATACCAAGAGAACATGTTCATCGTTGAAGTCGACGAAGAGCACGCCCGTGAAAAAGCGGTGAACGCACTGAAGCCGATGAACTGCCCGTGTCATGTGCAAATCTTCAACCAAGGCCTGAAATCATACCGCGACCTGCCACTTCGCATGGCAGAGTTTGGCAGCTGTAACCGCTACGAGCCTTCGGGCGCACTGCACGGCATCATGCGCGTGCGCGGTTTCACACAAGATGACGGGCACATCTTCTGTTCCGAGGACGACATCACAGCAGAGACCAAGAAGTTCATCGACTTTCTTGCTGAAATCTACGCCGACCTTGGGTTTACAGATTGGACAATCAAACTCTCTACCCGCCCAGAGAAGCGGATCGGATCGGACGAAAGCTGGGACCGCGTTGAGGCCGCATTGGGTGATGCGTGTCAAAACGCAGGCTACGCCTATGAACTTCTGGAGGGTGAAGGCGCATTTTATGGCCCGAAACTTGAGTTCACATTGACCGACGCCATCGGCCGCAACTGGCAATGCGGCACGCTGCAGGTTGACCCCAACTTGCCCGAGCGGCTTGATGCAACTTTTGTAGGTTCTGACAACGAGCGTCACCGCCCCGTTATGCTTCACCGCGCCGTTTTGGGCAGTTTTGAGCGCTTCATCGGCATCTTGATCGAAGAGCACGCTGGCAAACTGCCGTTCTGGTTGGCCCCGCGTCAGGTTGTTGTGGCTGCGATTATCTCGGACGCCAATGACTATGTGTTGCAAAAAGTTGAGGAACTGCGCGCAGCCGGCATCCGCGCTGAAGCAGACATTCGCAACGAGAAAATCAACTACAAAGTGCGTGAACACAGCTTGGGTAAAGTGCCCGTGATCTTGGCGGTTGGCGCCCGCGAAGTGGAAGAAGGAACCGTCTCAATCCGCCGTCTTGGTGAAAAACAGACGTCCGTGCAAAGTTTTGCAGAAACCCTTCCACAGCTTGCCCAAGACGCGACACCGCCCGATTTACGGAGCTGAAACATCTGTAGTCATTGCACAGAGATGTGCTCAATTTGACGACTTTAAATGTTACAAAGGCCGCCTCATGTGCACGCACGGAGCGGCTTTTTGCTGTTCGCACTGACACAAACAGCCCCGATTGGCGCAAAAGCGCGGCCCAAACCATAACGACAGATCACGGCCCCGTGCATCACGCGCCCGTGAGTGGCAACTTATCGCCTTCAAGCGCAATCTGAAGTCATTCCTGATGTTTTAGGGACCTTGACACACACTCTTGAAAGGACGTTCACATGTCGACAACAGTTAAATCACTCGCAGTAGCCGCTTCTATAGCAGCAGCGCTGACCTCTCACGCAACCGTCTCTGAAGCCGCCGGCGCAAAAGAGAAATGCTACGGCGTATCGCTTGCAGGCAAAAACGATTGCGCCGCAGGCCCTGGTACAACGTGCGCCGGCACCTCAACAGTTGATTACCAAGGCAACGCATGGACACTTGTTGCGGCTGGCACATGTGACACCCTTGAAGTTGACGGCGACCGCATGGGATCACTTGAGCCGCTTGAGCGTGACCTGCCGGCATAATCTGATACACTGGTACACGCGCAGGGGACGACCTTGCGCGTGTACATTCTAAAGATCGCCGAAAGTCTATTCATGTTTGACCACTCCAACACCCCCGATTTTGCCAAGCTGCCGCACGGCGTTGGCGTGGGGTATAAACCGCAGCATTTTTCCGAGATTATGGCATCCGACGGCGCGGTTGATTGGCTTGAGGTACACGCAGAAAATTACATGGGTGACGGCGGGCGCCCCCTTGCACAGCTTGAAGCACTTGTCGCGAAATACCCTCTCTCCATTCACGGTGTTGGGCTGTCTATTGGCTCGGAAGGGCCACTTGATCCTGCGCATTTAAACCGGCTCCAGAAACTTTGTGACCGCGTGAACCCTGCAAGTTTTTCAGAACATCTTGCGTGGTCGACCCATGACATGGGCTTTCTAAACGATCTATTGCCCCTACCCTACACAGACCAAACGCTGACCACAGTCGCCGCACATATTGATCAGGTGCAAAATGCCCTTGGTCGTCAGATGCTGTTGGAAAATCCGTCCAACTATCTCGCGTTCAAAGAAACCCAAATGCCTGAGGTTGAGTTTCTAGCAAGATTGGTCGAGCGTACTGGCTGCGGACTGCTGCTGGATGTAAACAATGTATTCATCTCAGCCACCAACCAGCAAACAGACCCGCTCTCATATCTAAACGCATTTCCGCTGGCTCATGTGGGCGAAATACATATGGGTGGCCACGACCACGATATTGATGATCACGGCGCGCCGTTGCTTATTGATAGCCACGGGCGTGAGGTGGCTGAACCCGTCTGGGTACTCCTAGATCATGTGTTGCGCACGGCTGGACCAAGGCCAGTACTGATAGAATGGGATACGGATGTGCCCGAATGGCCCGTGCTAGCAGCCGAGGCCGAACGCGCCAAAACCGCTTTGCAAACGGCGGTCCCCGCATGATTTCCCAAGATGCATTCACGCAGGCGTTGCTTGATCCAAACGCAGCAACGCCTGCGGGATTGATTGATCCGAAAGGCGAAACGGCCCCCAAACGCTTTGCTGTCTATCGCAACAACGTCGCAGTTAGCCTGACCAATGCCCTGAAAGAAGGTTTTCCAGTGGTACACAAACTGGTTGGCGACGATTTTTTCACGGCTATGGCCAGCATTTTCATTCGCAAACATCCCCCTCAAAACCCATTGATGATGCATTATGGTGCGGAGCTTCCCAACTTTTTGACCAACTTTGCCCCCGCAGCGAAGCTTGGTTACCTTCCCGATGTGGCACGTCTCGAGTTAGCCATGCGCAAAAGTTACCACGCGGCAGATGCACGTCCAGTTGCTGCTGACTTGCTCAGCTCAATTGAGCCAGACGCGTTGATGAGTATGTATTTAACGCTGGCGCCAGCGGTACAGATCTTACGCTCTAGGTGGCCCATTTACAGTATCTGGGCGGCAAATATGTTCGATGCGGAACCGCCCAACGGTGCGGGAGGCCAAGCTGTCTTGATAACCCGAGCCGAATTTGACCCGGTGCCACATCTACTTGGTGTTGGTGCGGCAACCTTTATTGGCGCCCTCGCAGAACATAACTTCGGCACCGCCCACGACACGGCCCTTACCGCAGCACCCAACTTTGACCTAACCGCAGCCCTTGGTGTGCTGCTGGCGGGCAATGCGATCACTTCCATCACAGAAAGCCCCCTGACATGAATACACTTATCTCTCTGCATAACGCGATCTTTGCGCGCCTCTCTGCCGCTGGTGACATCATCACGCCCACGTTGGCGCGGTTCGTGTTTGGCGCGGTTCTACTGCAATATTATTGGGCATCAGCGGGCACAAAACTTGACGGCTTTCTCAGCCCATCTGATGGCGGCTACATCCAAATATTCCCCAAAGCTGTTGAAGCTGCTGGTTATGATACGTCACAACTCGGGGTTTTTCACTGGGTGGTCGTGATGGCGGGGACATACGCGGAATACATCCTGCCGCTTCTGATTATCATTGGCTTTCTGACACGCCTTGCAGCAATTGGTATGATCGGATTTGTGTTTGTACAATCCATCGTCGATATTGCCGGACACGGTGTGGGCGGGGCAGATTTGGGCGCATGGTTTGACAAAGCTTCAGGCGCGTTGATCATGGATCAGCGCACCCTTTGGGTCTTTGTGTTGCTCGTTTTGGTTGTACGCGGTGCCGGTCCGTTTTCAGTAGACCGGTTATTAAAGCGCACCGCCGTCTAAAGCCAAACTGCCTTCGCAGCCGCATCCCAACCGATTGTTGTTTGGTCTTGGGACGCAATAATCGGTCGCTTCATCAATGTGGGATGCGCCAGCAACAGTTCGATCGGTGCGATCTGACGCTCCTCTTCCGACAAGCCGCGCCAGGTGGTTGAGCGCGTATTCAACAGCTTTTCGCCAAACAGATCGTGGAAAACCTTAAGCTGTGCCTCACTCAGCGGAGCATCACGTACATCGTGCAATACAGAACCCTCAATCTCTTTGAGCGCTTTGCGGCACGTATCGCACGCCTTAATCCCGTAAATAGTGATGGTCATTTATTTCGAAGCTCCTGCATTCTTGTTACTTGATTTTCAAACTACGGTGCTAGCTAATTCATTACACAGTTCGTTCCAGCGGCGCACCGCTTGAATAAAATCACGATTGCCGCCAAGCGCGGTTCGACACTAAGGAGATAGCGGATGGCTACTGGCACCGTAAAATGGTTCAACCAAACAAAAGGTTACGGCTTCATCGCACCGGATGATGGCGGCAAAGACATTTTTGTACATATTTCGGCTGTTGAAGCCGCTGGCTTGCGCGGCTTGAACGACGACCAAAAAATTCAGTACGAAATGATTTCAGGTCGCGATGGCCGTGAAAGTGCTGGTGAGTTGGTTCTGCTTTAACTGACAACCAAGCGTTACCAAATCCGAAGGCCCGCAACGATTGATCGTGGCGGGCTTTTTTGTTTGCAACAGGGTACGTGCATCTAGTGACCATGCGAAGTTCCACCGTGCGAATGATATGTGACATGGCTGTGGCGCTTTAAATAGCTATGCGTGATCACGTGTTTGTGGCGCTTTCGAGCGTGCGAAACAGTGTGCATCATCGCCTGCTGATAGCTTCCAGCATTTGGCTTGCCGCAGCAAATAACACCACTAATCGTGACAGGCTGCAAACCCGCAGGGCAATAGTTGGCAGCGCTGTCATAGCGGTAAACACGGTCTCCAGCTGATGCCGCAATGGTCATTGTACAAACCAGTCCGGCACACAGTACAACTGTTTTGATCATAGTAACTCCCTGCACTGACGCGCATTACTCGTTAACACTTCTACGGTGCCGTGTTGCACCGCATAGGTCAAACTCTACGACGGAAACGGTCTGTTTCCAAAACCATGACGCTCTGATTAGTCGGGCTTGGCAATCGCCATAAATTCGCGCCACTCACCTTTGGACATGCCGGATGTTTCTTGGGTCACTTCTTCACCTGACAACATACGGCGCAAACACTCAACGCCGCGACCAGACAACTGTGCGCCGCCCATACGGTAATCTTCAAACGCACCATACGCAAAAGGCACCCAGTCTTTGACCACATCACAGATCGCATCAGCGTAAACACGTATTTCATATTGCGCATGGCTGTCCGCGCGCAGGCGCAGGAAATGGAAAAGATTGTGCAAGTCCACTTTCCAATACCACTGGGTATAAATGTTGGCAGGCAGGTTCATCCGCGCAAGCTCTCGTGCCAACCCTTGCTGGCCATCCTCACTGATCATCTCTTCGTAATGATCATAAGCGCGATTGCTATCGGCCTTCAGGAATTCAAGCACCCGTGCTGCCTCATCCCCCTGAAGTGCTTCGCCGCGACCTTGGTTGTTAATCACAGACTGCGCAGCAAGATGCTCAGGTGCGGGGATATAGAACTCACGGTCAAGAATTGAATAGCGCGCAGAATACTCATTAACGTTCGCTGTGCGGTGACGTATCCATTGACGAGCTACAAAAACCGGCAACTTCACGTGCAGCTTGATCTCACACATTTCAAACGGTGTGGAGTGCCAGTGGCGC
>Ga0209137_1001638_pt1 | contig 20801 bp, 30 predicted proteins | sample SaaInl5LU_22_DNA_FD_184642 | JGI IMG/M metagenome (GOLD analysis project Ga0209137, IMG submission 184642) | Marine microbial communities from expanding oxygen minimum zones in the Saanich Inlet - ESP_105LU_22_DNA (SPAdes) (version 2) | ecosystem: Environmental > Aquatic > Marine > Intertidal...
TCTCGCCAACGACATGAGCCACTACCCAGTAACCTTCGCGGCGTTCGAATATCTGATAATCTTTGGTCTTCATGTGTTCTCCCTCCGTGGTAAAAAGTAATCTCTTTGTTGATGGTTGCCGACCTTTTTTGCGGCAGTGATAAAACCTTTGCTCTGCTCTTTGAAAGCTCCAGCTTCCAAAGCATCGGTAAAGTTTAGTTGACCCGAACTGTAGATGGTTTCCAAAACATCAAGTTCATGCTCAGACATTGTTAGAGTGTAACCTTTAGTGGTTTTTGACAGCTTCATATTTCTTAACCCCTTGAATAATGTTTGTGTTATAATTTTCGGCTTCGATTGTTGCTAAATCAACAATCTCGTCTTGATTATCAATCCAGCCACGTTTGACCGCTTTCCTTGAGCCACTAATTATTGTGGTGTGGTCGCGACCACCTAAGAACCTTGCGGTGTGACAATAACTATAACCCAGCCTCTGCGTTGCAATGTGGTAAAAGACAAACCGTGGTCTTACGAACTCACGCTTGCGGCAACCGCCAAAGAAATCATCCTTGCTGACCCCGTGTTGCTGGCAGATAACCTTTGCCAGATGTTGTAGTTTAATTTTCATTCCCATCTCCTTTCGGAAGTGGCTTACGCCACCTCCTATAAATAACTGATATAAACTTCTATCCCTGTTTCATCGGTGTCTATGTTAACAATAAAATCCTCACCACCCTTGTACCCACGTTGTTCTAAAACGCCTGTTACAGCAACGTCAATTAAAGCAGTTATAATTTCAACTTCTGTCAGTGTTGTATCTTGTTTGATGTTAGTCATTTTCATCTCCTGTTTGTTAAGTACATCTATTATATAATTCAACTTGTAACGAATTGCAACCCTATAAATCAAAAAAAGCACATAGCTAATCTTTTTTTATTCTGCTCTTAACTGTGTGTTTTTTGGGGCAGTTAGTCTTAAAGCTGATAGATATGTTATACCGCTTGCCATTGTCGCAATCATACTGGCAATACTTTACCAGTTGATTGTCGACAGCCGTGTGACCAGCAAGGCTGAACGACAGAATACACGCATAGGTAAACATTACTTCTTGAAAGCACCAAAAGATTTTACACCAAAGGAAGCACCTATTGAAATTAGAATGCCCCAGCTTAACCACTCAGGGCAGTCCTCACGCAAGAACCTAAACCCGTCAGCGATGTAGGGTTGGAGTGCAGGGATGAAACAGGCAAAAATGATAGCTACAAAGGTAAATGTCCAAACCTCATCTTTAATTGAATTAGCCATATCGGATACAGCCCGGTTCTCCCATTCGCCGTCCTGTTCGACACGCTTAACTTGAGCGTCTACTTTCGCTATTTCCAGCTTTGCTTTGGCCTCAGCTTTCTTCTGCTTACCTTGTAAATAAGTGCCAGCGATATTGGCTATAGGGGAAATAAGTGCTTGCCACATACCTAATGCTCCAAATGGTTTATCTTGTTGCCGCCAGCTAGAAACGCCGTATTCGCCAGCGCGTAGGTTTTACGCAAGATGCGCTCAAACTCTTGTTGGTCTAACCTGTTGAGCATAATGGCTTGCTCCAATGAGCCGGCAATCTCATCGTTGATAACACTCAACCAATAAATCCTAGCGTCATCACCCTGCAAATCTTCTTTTAGCCACATATCAATAACTCCAAACCCACGGTCTTGGGAAACCGTCTTCAGAAGTCAGGTCATCAACATGAATGAACCGACCCTCACCTTTTTGAGCGACACCTAAACCCAAGATGCCGATGTTGGTGGCTTGCTTGATTAGCACATATGCCTCTGAACCTCTGACAGCAATGTCAGCCGCCCGACCTGTAGAGTGTGCCGATAAGCGACCAGCATCGGCCTTAGCTTTTTCAATCGGGTGGTCAGGGCAACGATAGCCAGATGTAATCTTAAACGGGAAACCACAACGGTCACGCAACTCTTGCAACTTGTAGACAAAACTTTCATCCATCTCAGTCTTGCCGCAACCACATTTGCAGGTGAACTCACTCTCATTAAAACTAGGAATATCTGACCAATCTACCATTTCAACCTCTTATCTATTCGTGCCAACGCTTCGTCTAGCTGACGCTTCTCATCATTAGCCTCAACAACATCAGCCCTGATATGTTTACGAACTATACCATGTTCGAAAGTAGGAATAAACCAACAACGTCGAATGTCTAGTGCCACCAATATCAAAAGGTCAACAGCACTTTCCTTGAGCTTTATCTTAGAAGCGCAACCCGTGGCAGTCGTCCAACTGTACCTAAGTATCTTTGATGTTTTACGATTGCTATCTGTAACCGCGACCGAACGTGTTTTTATTTCGCAACGATAATGTCGTTTATCGTCACGCATCAACAGCATATCAAAACCAGCTTGTTGACATAGCACTGAGCGATAACCCAAAGCCTCAACTATACCCGCCGCGATTAACTCACCAGCACGACCCGTCTTGACTTCTCCGCGCTTTACCTGGTGGCTTCCCAAATTATCCAACCCGCCAGACCAAGTATAACCAGTGAACCAAATGTAATTGCACCCACCATAATAATATCCATAAACTGTTTCATTTGTTGCGCTTTAACTTTACGCAACTCAGCCTGACGTTCTTCTTCAGCTTCGATACGCGCCGCACGTTCGCGGATTATAGACGCATAGAAGTCAGAACCAAAGCGTAAATTCAACAGCTTCTTAATCTCATACAATTCTTCTTGTTGTTGCTTGTACTCAATCATGTCCCCGGCAACGTCACCAAAACCCAGCTTAGGCGCGAAGCGTTCCTTATTGAACTCATCGTGACCTATTAAGATAGATGATAGCTGTTGACCAATTGCCTTCGCATCGTTTGCGCTGTCAAGGTTTTCCTTGATAAAGGCGATGCCCTGACGTGCCAGAGCCAATCCAGTTAAAATGGTGCTGACAGGTTCGATGGCTTTAATCCTTGCTGATTAGTTTTTGTATTGTCTCTGTTTCATAAATGCGTATCAGAACCCAGACAAGAGATGCCAGCGCAGTTGCCTCTGGCAAGAAGTCAAAAACCGCGCCAATAGTTACACCACCAGCAGTAAAGTCTAAAACAGTCTTGACTTCGTCATCCATCTTCTATTCCTCACTAACAAATGCGGCGTAAGCATCTTTGACAGCTTGCGTATGTACTGCGTTGCAGACTGCCTGTACTTCAGCATCTTCGCCTGTGATGTCTTCATTGGGCTGTACAACGTGGCGGCTGAATGAGCGTGAAAGCTCTACACCATCTTCGCTAATTACAGTTGCGGTGCGAACTTGTACGGCTTTGTAGTCGCCTACAACTTCGATTTTGTCGATTACTGTTTCTTTAGTCAATGCCATTTCTGGTCTCCGTTGCTAGTCTGTAAAATAAGTTAATGTAAATGTCATAATATCAGTTGCACCACTGTTAATATCTTGAACCTCTGAAGCTAGGTCTGTTACAGCACTTCCAGATGTATGAAACCTTCCTCTTGAAGCATTATCTAACACCAGTGGTGTAACCATAGTCCTGCCACTAACAAAAGTAAGAGTGTCAAAAAGAACAGAGCCTACAGACCTACCAGTTGAGCCTGAAGAAAAAGGCAGTGAAAAGTAAAAGTCATTAGCTCCTGTCATTCCTGTTGTGTCTATATTATTCAAGCTGTCAAACCTAACAGTGACTTGATTACCAATTTTAGTATAGTTTCCAGTTGTAGTAGTTGACGAAGCGTTGCCGCCAGAACTGGCATCGAATAGTTGAACTGTGTAACTGCCTTCTTCGTAGTCGCTTAGGTAGTTATCCGTGCCTGTGCCACCTATATAAATACCACCTGATACAGTAATGTCTCCATTACCATTAATTTTAAAGTCTTCTCTATTATCTGTAATATTAAATACTCTAAATGTTCCGTTGTTATTACCAAACCTAAATGCGTCACCAGTGCTATCTTCCACAGTAATCTCTGGGGCTGTTCCTGTAATGTGCAAAGCTGTAGCAGGTGAAGTAGTACCAATACCCAAAGCCTCCGCAGACGCATCCCAGAAAAATTTAACATCTGAGCCTGTGTCTTCGTAGAAGCTGATGTCTCCACCTGAACTTACCGAACCTATTGAAAGTCTTTTTGCTAAAGTGCCGTTTAGAAGCGTATTAAAATGTAAAGAGCCATCTTCTGAACCGTTGTTAGTCTGTTCAGCAATAGATGAAATAGAAGCAAAAACATTTGTACCGCCTACTGTATCTTCACCAGTAAAAGTAATTTCACCGATTAGGTCTCCGTTTGTCCCAAACCCAGAGTTTCTCCAAAGATTAAGCTTTGGCCCAACAAGAGCGTCTGTATCTGTAGAAATAAGCGTAATCTGTGCGCTGTTGTCAGCAGTTGTAAAGACGCTGTTTCCATCAACAGTAAGCCCATCCATCGTGGCTGTGCCAGTAACGTCTATGCCTGTGGCTGTGGTGGCTAGTTTGGCGGCTCCTGAATAATAAACAGTTACAGCACCTGTTGAACCATTACCACCTAAGAAATTAACGCCATTAGGGTCTTCTAAAATTAAGTTGTTACCTTGAATGTTTAAGTTTCCAGCACCTACATCACTAATGTAGCTATTAGACCCATCATGATAAATCTCTAGGTCATTGCTGTCACCGAACAGTATCTTGTCATTGTCGCCCATGCTAATCTGGTCGAATGAAGCACTGGCACTCAAAGATAATGCGCTCTTTAATTCGTCACGGGTAATCTTTCTGGTCACGCTTCCACTTGTGTCAACTACAACAAAGACATCATCAGCCGCAGTTGCCGCGCCAGTTATTGCGTCCAGTTCAGATATTTTTTTATCAGCCATTATTTAATGTCCTATAGCGAAATATGAAACAGTTGTAGCTTCCGCAGTCCAGCTTGTATCCTTGCCAGCGTTGCGTGTCGAAAAGCCTGTGGTCGATGACGTGGTGACATAGGCATCAAAGTTATCCTGTCCAGCCGAACCTGTGTTGTTGACAGTTAGCTGAACTTGAAAACAAGCCGTAGAAAATGCCTGACTAAATGTTTCTGATGTGACTGTGGTTTCGTTATTTGGAACGCTGACAGTTCCCCAGTTCCAGATTAAACCATTAGGCAACTTGCAATAACCTTTGGATGCCAGACTGACTTCCATAGACTGAGCTGTGGTGTATGGTGTCATCACTGTCGTCGTATTCGTGCCAGCCTTTGCAACCGATACCGATGGTGGCTGTAAGACTAATGTCGTGTCACCATTGCCAGACTTTACAGTTGGCGCGTCAGTCGTGCCAGATGCCGCTTGCAGTATGTTGGCTCTTAACTCTGCTAGGTCGCTGGTTTGGTCAAGTGCAAACAATGTTATCCAAGCATCGTCCGCAGAGTTGCGTATCTTTAGCTCATTATTAGTAGTATCATGCCAGAGCATACCAGCCGCCGTAGTTACTGGCGAGAAAGCACTGGTGTTTGTTGTCAGGATTGCTTGCAGAACATCGTTAAGGTCAGACCTAAAACTGGTAGCTGTCTGGTTTGCAATTACATAATCGTGAGTAGCCATCTATATCACCTTAATATTGAACAACGCCGCGCAGATAATCTATCCGTGTGTTTACCGCCACGCTGTCTCTGGTTAAATCTATCTTAAACCGAAACGCCCTGCCTGAGAAGTCTCCAGACTTAAATAGTTTGTAGCTTGACCAAGTTGGTGAACCAGCAGGGTCATCATCCGTTGTTGAAATGTAACTGATTACATTGACATCGCCAAACTCAAGCTCATCACCATCACTCAGGTCATCGAACTGACCAACCCATTCATTGGAGTAGCCAACGATGTCGTCAAATAATGGGCTTTGACCGTAAGCCGTCCTCTGTATCTGCATTTCAAGCCTAGCCCGAACCTTGCGAACCGAACCCGTGTCAATGTAGCCAGTAAAATATCTTCCAATTTTTCGCTCATTAGAATTTGGTTGCGCCCAAGCCTCATCGTTTTTATATGCGGCAAGAATAGGGTCGCCCAATTGAATTTGAAGGTCTTGAGTAGCCGCCGCACTTAACTCACCACGCAGGAATTTGAGCAGATATAAAACATCAAGCTGTTCAATAGTCTCATTTGTGTCTAGGTCTCCCCGTTGATATGATTCGTATGTTTCGTGTATTACTGCGTAGATACCGCCGTCAGTCTCATCGTAAACGTCACCTATGTAATCCACCATAGCCAATAAGACATTAAACCACTTAACGTGCGGGTTGTTTTCTGCATCCAAGTAAATGTAAGCATCCTTCTCATTAATCATTATAGCATCACCAAGATAGTCATCTATAACATCAATCTTAGTGCCACTAAACGCAGTATGCTCTGTGACATATAATGTCGTTCCAAACACTTCAAGATGTGTCGATGGAACTACAAACGACGTGTAGCTCTCACTCTCAATACCCTGCTTGTTGTAAGAGCGTATCATGTAAGTGCCAGAGCGTGCAGGAACGCTGACGCTTGTGGCTGGTCGTGATACCTTGTCAACCACATATCTTGAGTTCGCCCAAGTCGCACCAGTTTCTTCATGTGCGTGTCTGACTTCGTAATGGCTCAAGTCTACATCAGATACAGCTTCCCATTCTAAGTTAACAGTGCCGCCCGTAACCGTTGCCGTAAAGTTTGATACGTTTGATGGAACACGAAGCGGTGCTTCGATAACCTGACTTGATAGTGTAGTGTACTCACCCTTTACACCCAAAGCCGTGACCGCTCTTGCACGAATGTCATATGTGCCATCTTCAATATCGAACACCTGAAACGCACCTAATTCACCTACACCAATCTGCGTGTATTCCGTGTCAGTGCTTTCCTTGTACTCAATAATCACATAATCGACGCGCTCAGACTGACCGCTTGTGACGTTCAGGTTTAGAATGCTGACAATCTTTTCGTTGAGAACCTTCGTGGTTACATATTGCTCAAGACCTATCGTCGGTTTGTCAAATGGGCTTACCAGAGAAGTGTTATTCAACTCAAACGCTGTTTCTTCTGCTTCCCAATCGTAAACCGCCGCGCTGATTTCACGCAACACCATGTTTACCACTAAGCTCTGGTCTTCGTTAGGTGCGAACGTCCAACTGGTAACTTCAAATGTTTTATCAGTCCAGCCAGCGCGTGTGTTCGTGAACTGAACAACGTCACCGACCTCTAGCTGAAATGCCCTCATACCGAAACTGGCTGACAATGTAAGCTGTTCTCGCCCACGGTATAAAGCAATCTTGGCAATGCGTTGAGCCATTGTTGGTGTTTCAGTAAACCCTAAGTCAAGGTCAACTGAGCTTTCCATGCCGTTGTCAATGTCAACAAAGGTCTGGCTTCTAATTTGTGGGAAGTCTGTTTGCTGATAATTGCTAACCGCACCGCGAAATGTACCACGCACGATATTAAAGTTGTCGCGCCGACTAACTCGTGTGTTAATCCTTAGACCACTGCGTAAGTCATCTTCATTCAGACTAAGAACTGGTGTTGTGTACTCCCCGGCCTTAACCTTCCACTTACCGGCAGAGTACCAAAGCACGCCAGCCATAGAGTTGAGCAGCTTGTCAATTACTTCGTTAGGTTTGGAGCTTGTAGTGAATGTGCCGTTGATTGTATAACGCTTCTCAGTGCCACCCGCCGCAAGAGTTATATCGTCATCGCAAACCTCTTTGGCGGCAGAGAATGATGCAAGGTCAATCTCATCTAAATCAATCCCCATACCATAATCAGACATAAGATAATCCAGCAAGCAAAGTGCCGCATTATCAGAATATACATAAGTCTGCGTGTCAGGGTCGTAAACCTTCTTGCCCTTGATAATGAAGCTAATGCTTGGCTCACCATTTGAGAACACATCTTGGTCATGTATGAGCTTCATATATACATAGGTTATGCCGCTTAACGTATGTTGCGGTGTCCACTTTCCATTACTTGAGGCAACCAGAGAAACATCTGCTTCTTGGTTTGGTGTTCCTAAGTGTTTGCTGACCGTAACCTTACCAGTGTATTTTGCTGGAGAGGTCACAACGTCCTCAGTGCCGTAATAGTTGACTGCTCCGTAAAATGGAAGCGACAGGTTGCCATAAGCAATGTCGATAGGCGCACCAAGTGACAACGCCTCATCATCTAGGTAGACACTGACCAAGTCTTCACACTCATGCCCTGCGATAGCAACAACCAGATGCAAGTCTTTGTTGCTGTTTACTGGTGTCGTTTCCTTGTAAACCACAACACCACCAACTCTAGTTTGACCGTAGATAATGGCGTGGTCTGCGGCCTTAGCAATGCCAGCAATTTCGTAACCAACCACTGGTGTAGTTTTGTTTGGCTTGGGTGCTAATGAAGTTGATAATTGCCCTAGCGCAAGGTTCGCAGTAAATATTGTAGCAATAGAAGCAAGTGTTCCAAGTCCAAATACAGTAAGAGTAGTACCTGTAACAGCATAATTAGCACCAAACATCGCGAGGGTCTGAATAGCCGCAGTAACAAGGTCTGCCTGTGCTGGAAACGCAACACAACAAAGTGCAGTAGTCGTCAGCAATAACCGCTTCATTTTAAGCTCCAAAATATATCATCTTGTGTTGCTGTTAAGAATACCAGACTTTGCTCATCGACAAAAGCAACCTTTTTACTGACAGCTACACCGAATGCAACATTAGTAACATTACTGGCTGTAATGTGCGGCCTTGCAACTAAACTACCGAAAGGTGGGGCAATAGACTTAATGCGACTAAGCCGACCGTCAGTTGCGTCAACAATGTTCTCAAAGCCATAATCCTTCAGTAATCCTTTGTACCATCGAAACGCTGACTTTGCATCACTGTACGAGCCAACCCAATCATCCGCATAACCCTTACCAGTTAATATCCGACAAGCATTGTTTGTAAACGTCAGGCAATCGTGTGAACCCCAGACAAATGGCTTATGTCTTACGCTCTCAATGTAGTCAAAGAACTGTTGTTTAGTGTCATTCACTTTCGACCCCAACTGAACTTCCTATCCTGCAAATCCTCGACAAAGTCAAACGCTAGGTCGTTTGGATACTTCGCCCTCTGGCTTTCAGATGTGTACCTAAAAGTTCTCGAACGCTCTAAGTCGATTAACTTGCTCTCAACCGATAAACCAATCGTACTGGTTTCAGCTTCTTCAGATATATCCATCTGGTCGATATAACCACTGAACACTTCAGTAATAACATCGTCAGCCGCAGTGTTGAAATCTATGCCAATCCCAACACCATTCTCATCTTCAATAAGTCCTGCATTTTCTTGCAGTAAGTAGAATGTCTTGGCATCCAATACACCAAAATAAATACGGCAAACACGCCCCTGATAAGGCTCAGACAGAGCCAAACTAATAAGGTCACTAGGAATACCGCTAAGAGTTATAACTGCGCCTCTAGCGGCTATCTCTGACGTTTCCTCAATGCTTGAGAACTGTAAGAAGTTTCCAGCCCCAGTATAAGTATTGCCGTCAATGCTTATCTCACCAAAACCTGTCCACAAATTAAGTTGCTGGCTGTCAAAGTTTAACTGTACCGCAAAGAATATCTGTATCTCTGCGTCCGATAGGGCTGTGACCATATCTGCATCAAGGTTTCTACTCATGCTATAGCCTGTACCGCACCGAATGTTATACCATAAAGTGCCAACTCATTTATATTCCACTCAGAAGAATTGCTGGCTAATCGAAATGCACCCTTAGCACCAGATACTACAACTGTAGCTCCGTCTGCTGGAGCAGTGATGATACTAGGCCATATGTCTAAGGTTGCTTGACCAGAACCATCTGTATCAACATCAGCCAATACCTTATAAAGCCGTGAGCTATTGCCAGTGCCTAGCTGAATATAGTCACCAGCTTTTAGATAACCTGTGGCACTAACAGGGCATCCATCGATGTCTAAAGTATCACCAGTTTGCGTAGCACCGTTCACGACAGGTGTTCCAGCCGCACCTGACGCAGAGCCTCTAGGTGTCGCACCAACAGGGTCACCCAACAAGAATGTGCCACGCTGACCCCTCAGTGATAATAGGAACGTGACCCAAGCCTCTGCATTGTCTTCCTGCATCACCGGTAAAGTAATATCAGCTTCCCATCGTTTGCCGGAGTGTATAAAAACCTGTTCCTTGAACGTAAATGGTGAACGTGATACAGCGACAGAATTAATAGCGCGAAGCGTAATGGTTGCTATGGATGTTGCCGTTGGCAATGCTAGTGGATATGTTATCGCCATTGGTTACTCCCTAAAACGCCGCCGCGAATGAACCACCACGTCGTCTAGCGTCCAAAACCGCACTTTTAGATGCGTTTGCAATCTGTGGCATCAGTGATTGAATTTCATTGCGTACGGTTTGCTGTACGCCTGTTGAGACTTGAATAGTTTGATTGATAGTTACACCGCCGCCAGAGCTACCCATTATATCTTTGTTAGGCACGATACGCCCTGCGGTGTGAGGTACGAACAACTCCGCGCCTTTTTCACCGATGAGATATGGCTTGTTAGATGTGACACCTCCGCCGTTAGCTCTTTTATTTGTACCAGAAATAATACCAGCTAAACCAGTACCTCCGCTAACCTTCCCATCAGCACCCACTGTAGTTCCGACTGTGCCAACTATCTGTTGGATAACCAAGACTTGAAGCAACTGCTTGATGATTGAAGCCGCCATACTCTTGAACGCTTCCTTGACGCTCTTAGTGCCATCTATCATCGACATGAACGCAGTACCAAAGCTATCTGCAATACCTTGAGACAGTTTGTCTCCATCTTCTCCCATAACACCAAATAAGGTTCTAACTCCGGCAGTTGCGTTCTTATTTTGTGCGTCAAGTTGTAGTAGTGTAGTTATAAGAGAAAGCGTGCTTTTAACAGTGGCTCTTGCTTCAGTGTCCATTTCCCCCAGACTTTTTTCTGTTACTACATCAAGAACTGATTGTAATGCTTTTGCGGCTTCTACTGGCTCCTTAAAGGCATCAATCTCATTAACAGCTTTAAGTTTTACCGCCAACGCTTTAGCTTGTGTATTCGTTAAACCAAACTCTGCCTTAACTAACTTTATCTGATTGTTGACAGCCGTTAATGCTCGACCTTGTGCATTACCGCCTTCTTTTTGTGCTTTTACATATCTATCTTGCGCTCTAACAAGACTATCTACGGTAGATAACTGATTTCTTAGCGCGGCCTGAGTTTGGTTCAATGCTTCAGTCATATTAAACCTAGCCATCATCTTCTGTGTCTCAAACAGCTTTCTAGCCGCACCATCAGCGAAACCAAATTCTTCAGTCAGCTTTTTAGTAACTTCAACATTGGAGATATTGAACTCATTGTATTCTTCAGCCGCAGTGTTAAGCTCATCTATCTCATCGGCAAACGACTTTACAGCATCTCTGGTTTTTAGGTAAACACCACCAAGCGCAGACACGATAGCAATACCAGCACCAAGCAATGCGCCACCAGCCCCGAAGATACCAAATAACTGAGAACCCTGTTGACCAAATGCTTGAAGCGCACTTGTGCCGCCACCAACCTGTACGAAGAAATCCTGTAGCTGGAAACCTACTTGTTGCAAGCCATTCTTACCAAACCTACTGATACTTCTAGTAGATTTGCTGGCAACAACACCAAACTGGTTAGAGTCCTGTGTTGCTCGTTTGGTTTTGTTCTGAAACTCGTCTAGTTGTTTATTTACGTTTCTTATAGGAAGGGTCGCTTTATCCGTAGCGGAAATAACAATATCTAGTTTATTCGCCATTAGACCGTTCCTCTATCAACTTAAAATATGCGACCCATTCATTATACTCTTCAAATGTTATATCTTCAATCTCTGTTAATGTTTTGCCCAGCTTCTCAGCAATATACATAAGATTAAAGCGAAATGGGTCGCTCCTTAGTTTTTTTCCAGTTCCTCGGCAGAATTGGAACTAAAGACACTGCCGAACACCTCAGCAATAATATCAATAGGCTCACCCATCAAGTGAACTTTATCTTCCAATGTAAACATCTTTTCACCGTCAGCATTTTCTGACTTCAGTATTATAATATCAACCATAGCTGTCAGTGATGGGTTAGTTAGAAAGTCGTTATGCTTAGAGCGAACCTTCTCAATATCCCTAGCACTAACATTGGTAAAATAGATAGTGAGTGGGGCATCATTTTCACCCCACTCAACAACATCTACACTACCACGTTCTCTTGCCGCACGATTTGCGGCGATACGTTTACCAATACTCATTTTGCCACCTATTAAAGTATTAGACAGTCGTTATCGACAGTGCGCCAGTACCTTGAACGGTAAAGCTACGGTCAACAGTTCCGTCGGTTGTGCCGCTAACGCTTACACCTGTAATAATGGCTGAACCAGTATAATAAGTGTCTCCTGCGCCATCGCCTTCCGGGTAGAAGTTCAATGTAACAGTCGCGCCAGTTGTTAAGGCTACCTGACCATCTGCGTCAGTCTCATCCCAATACACTTCAATAGTGCCTGAGAATGTTTTTAGTCCAGCGACGTAAGTTCTGCTGGTATCACCCAAAGCAGTCGTTTCGATTGTGTCGCCACTTTCTTCGATTGTGTAGCTTTTAAGCTCCGCTATTGCGTTGGCTCCGACCTTTACGGTTCCTTCGCTACCTGTATGTACAGCCATAATTATACCTCATCTTCATTAGTTTCTGTTGCAACAAACGCTGATTTTTCAGTCTTTGCTTGACCTTTTGTCGGTTCGTCAACCGTCCAACCATTTTTGATTAACCTTGCGGCTGTATCAGCCCAACAGATAATCATATCACCATTCTTATACAGCTTTATACGTTTCATATCTACACCGCATTTTCTATGTCGTTTTCGATTGTAACGTAAGTCACCCTGATTGTAAAACCGCCAATACCAACTGACTGCTCGCCCTCACCATTATATTCTGTGGTGAACGATACTATGTCAGTCTTCTTCGCATAACCACCACGGGTAACATCCGTCTGCAATGCTTCCTCGACCTCAACCGCTATAGTATCCAGAGTGTCATCAATTGCTGATGTGCCTTTTACATAAGCCTCAACAGTGACATCTAAAGTGCGTATCTGAGTTCTAGGTAGTGTGATTGAGCCGTATTCAGTTTCCTCAGAGCTTGTGTAAATACACAATGCCGGTAGCTTACTTTCCCCCAGTGAAAACAGACGGGTCTGAAACACATTAGAGCCGGTCGTGGCTAATCCAGTTAATGTAGTTTTAATGTTATCTCGAATTAGCTTGCGAACATGAGCCATCTAAACTTCCTCTAGCACCAGCATAGTTGTGCCTGTGCCATCTCGTTGAACAACACGAATAACATAATTGACTGCGTTAATTACTATTGTGTCGCCTTCTGCGGCGTTTGGAAGACTTGCAGTAGAGCATTGAAAGCGTGGTTGCTGTATTGCAACGCCGACCATACCACCAGCGTCAGCCTCAAAGAACTCATTATCAAAGATGCCGTTGATTGTAACAGGTGAGCCACCAGATGGAGTATATGTTGCGGCGACACCAAAGTCGTCCACATCAAAAAACACTGCCAATTCTATAGCGGTTTCAACAGCCATATTAGTCGTCATCCCCTGGTGTGTCTAAGCTGAACACAGCACGATTAGTTTTCTTTGGCTTGATAATTTTCTTAGGTTGCGGAGCTTCAGTTGGCTCAACGCGCTTCATATTGACTAAGACTTGCGCCTCATCAATGTGCAATTCAATAACATCTCCAGCTTTTGCTTTTTTGCCACCAGCAACAATGTTCTTCAGTACAAGATAATACATTTTTAACCCTCAATGGAAATAAGGTCAGATGAGGCTGGTTTTACCCAGCCCCACCATCACTTAATCAGTCTTATGCGCCATCATTGTTGAAAGCGAATGAAGTAGCATTTCTAACCGCAATATCGACGGTTTGTAGTGCTGTGATATTTACTGTACCGCTTGTGCTGTTGCTGTATGGGTCTGCAACGATGTCAAGTCCACCGTACATTCCGACAAGCAAGTCAGCGAAGTTACCAAAGTACAAATCGCCAGCAGTTACTTGATTGGAGACAATCGCATTGTAACCGTTGATTTGACCATCAGCACCGACTACGAACTGACCTGAGCCAGCGTCTTTCGCAGTTGTTTTCAACGCGCCGTACATACCAGCACCTAGAATATAAGCAAGGTTGCCCATAAGTGCATTGTCTTCAGCTACAGCCGTTTCCATTGCTACAACTTCAGCAAATGTTGGATTAGCCGCCGCAAAAGATGTTGGAGCATTGATGCCAGATGTGTTCTGGATACCTGTTGGTTGACCAGAAGAACCAGAACCAGCCAATGCGCCAAGGTCGATTGCAAGAGCAATACCTTGAGCAAGGTCGTTACGAATTAGGTTCTCAATGTCAAGCGAACTCTGCTGAAGCATCAATCGCGTAATTTGCGAATGACTGCCAACCACCTTCGGGGACATTGTAACCTGACCAAATGTAGGCTCACTCTCAGCAGATGCAGAGCCTTCAGTTGCAATCCAACCAGCAGTCGAAGCGGCTGATTTCTTAGGAATAGCAACATTACCAGACAAGCCGTTCAACATTGTTGCGCCAGCCGCCATTACGCTTGAAGCGTTGCGGAGTACGTCAATGAAGTCACCGCCACGAAAGTCTTGAGCAATAAGACCAGCGTCGTCAGATGTGTTCAAGTCACGTTGCGCCCACGAACGTAGAACGTCAGTTGGGAGCATGATGCCACGGGCTGTACGACCGTTGGCACGTTGTGCGGCTTCAGATACTTCAATCTCAAAGCGTGCTTCTTCTTGAGCCTGACGGTCTGTTGGGTTAGCCATTGCACGAATTGCGCGAAGAACTGAAAACTCACGAACTTCTTTTTTGCTTAGGCCGACTTCAGCAGTTTCTAATGGCTTGTCACCAATTACTTCAAGCAACTCACCACGGAACTGGTCAGCAGACATACCGTTAGCAATGGCTTTTTCACCAAGACTGCGTTGGTTGTGTTTAGCGGCAAGAGATAGAATTTCGCTATCGTTCTTGCGTGCGGCGCGGACTGCATCAGCCTTCACCGCTTCGACATCGATGATGTCGTGTTTTACTTCTTCAGACATAATAATTTCCTTCTGTACTGAATGTTGGGTTAAGGTTTCGGAAGTCGAACGCCCTACGCCTACCTGACTTGACTGGTCAGCAGGAATTGAGACGATTGATATTTCCATTGGCGTGGTTGCTACTCTGACATAATTCTCAGGGTCATCGTCACGCCGTACTCTGCCATCTATACGATAGCCAACTGAAATGTTCTGGCGTATTTTACCTTTCACATCGTCAAAGACTTCTGACGCAAGCACACCCTTTCCAAAGCGCACTACAGCACGCAACCTACGCGCCTTCTCATCCATCTCAACACTCTCAACGACACCAATTTGCTTAGACATATCGTGGTCTAATAATAATGGAGCGCGTCCAGAGTTCAGAAACTCTAAGTTCATATTTTCACGGCTGTGGTCAATGACCTCCATGCCAAAGTCACGTTCAACTGGTTCTTCAGTCGATACGCCAACACGAACTAATCTATTATCTTCATCAATAAACTTATCTTCTCTAGCGAAGTGATGGGTGCGTTTTTCCATGTCGCCACGGTCAAAGCGTTCCTCAGTTGTTTCAACTTCGACTTCCTCAGTCACCTCAGTATCTTCAACTTCTTCTTCATGCACTTTCGCAAAAGTCACAACATAGGCTTCTTCAGTTTCCTGAACATCTACAATGTGACGCTTCTCAAGTTCTTCTGTCATTTTATCACCTGTCTCTAGGTTGGTTTCATTTACTATACTACGCTCATCTTCTTTTTTCAATCGCTCAACAATAGCGCGTGACCAACTGAAACCAGCGTCGCCACCCCATAAAGCCCATGCAATTCGTCCTGCACTTGGGTAGCCTTTTTCTCCTTGATTGAAGCCTTCAGCTTTCTTGTCTACTTCGTGACGAGCGAAGAATGAGAACATACGCTTGACAGTTTCTTCAGATAGGTTCTTGCCGTTGCTAATGTCTCTAGCTCTGGCAACACCAACCTCTGTGCCTCCACGACCAAACTCACGCCGCCACTCAAGACCGCGCTCGGCTTCTTCAATCATGCCTTTGGTTGGTTTATACACCATCATCACCCTCATCAGTAATAGGTTCTGCTGGAGACTTATTACCAAAAGGTTCAAACGCCATTTTCAAGCCATAGCGTTCAGCCATTTCCTTGTCAGATTGTATCTGAGCAAACAATTCTTCAACGTCCCGACCGTAGTTGGCGGCAACGTCATTCATGCTAATTAGACCATTGTTGATGGCTGTAACTGCGGCATTGATTTCTTTTAGTGGGTCAACCCAAGCAAATCCACGACCGCGAAAGTGAATGTTTGAGAACTTGTTTAACTTGTTTGAAGGTATATTCATTGAGCCAAAGTCAAGCGCACTATCTAACCAGGCAAGATAAACAGGCTCACAGAAATGCTCAATCAGGAATGACTGAAGCATCTTGTAGTGGTCACGCTCCTCAATCGTACCCTGCCGAATTGACGAGTAGCTAACGCCTGTAAGGTCGTTCGATAGGCTGGTGTAACTAACATTCAAACCAGATGCGATACCGCGAAGTACACCCTTCTCAAAACTATCAAATGCTGTAGTTGGGTGCGTAGCATCAATCATGCTGAACTCATGCCCTGCTGGTAACTGATAGACCGAAGCCGGCTCCATATCAATAATTGGCATACCTTCTGCATCTTCATCGTCACCAACAAAGTCTTCGCCAGTTGGTGTTGTAATAACACCAAACTTAGCCGCCGCCGCCCTTGCCGCAACAAGCTCCGCCTCACGGTAGCCAGCAAGCATTTTTAGGCTGGCAATAGCTGGTGACATAAATGGCTCACCACGGGTCTGATGCTGACGATGTTGAACGAATATATGAATAATATCTGATGCTGGAACGCGAATAGTCTTGTTCTGTGCATTGACTTTTATGTATGCACTATCGTTCGGATGGCTTGTTAAGACGTAGTAGGCAACGGGCTTATGAAACTCATCAAGCTCAACACCCATTCTGATTTCATTACCTTGCTCAGATTTGCCATTCTTGGTGTGGTCAATCAGGTCAGCCTCAATAAATTGTAAGCTGAACCCGTCTTGATAACGCCTGTTCTTAATCTTCTTTATGAATACTTCGCCATCACGCGCCATAGTTTCTGCTACATAACGCTGGCAATCAAGCCAAGACATACGCCCGGACACTTCAGCATTGCCTAGTTTTGCCCAACGCTTAAATGCGTCTTCGACTATCTGGTTTCCCGTAACGTCTAAACTCTTATCATCATTCCGCGCACGAACCTGTAGCTTAAAACCAGCTTCACCAACAACATTAGTCTTGATTAGGTTTAGAAACCGCTTGCCATATTCGTTGTTTCTAGCAAGGTCACGACTGCGATTGCGAAGCGTTGAGATGGAATGACTTAGTTCTGCATCCGCAGACATATTGCTAGTAAGAAAATCAGCAAATAACCGCCCTTGATTTGCGCCAGCATAAGACCGATAGTTTGGCATCTTCTTGCGTTTTTTCGGCGCATTGTCCCGCGAAAAGAAGTCAAATAGAGCCATTATTAAAATCTCCCAAGAATTGTAGAATTAGTTCTTCTACCATGTTTTATGCGCTCACGCTTCTTTATTGCAGAAACTTCTTGCTTATAAAAAGTTCTCCAATCTATCAATTCCTGCGGTGAAAACTTTGTCAGTGAGCGACCATTAATAGAATAGCTGGAAACATCGCTATCAGCCTTGCCCTCTAATATGGTCTCAATCTTACCAAGCATAATCTCAGCATGACTGCGTGGGTCTACATTGTTGTCAAAGTCTGTGCGAATTTCAATCTCACCACGGTCAACTGTCACCCTGCTGTTGTCGCTGTCACGCTCTATTTCGATTTGATAGTGATAATGCCCAACGTCATAATTTGCTGTTGACGCGCTTGTAAATGTAAACAGATAGTCATCGCCAGATGCTGTTGCGTCCAGCTTTATTTCACTGTTATTACCTGTGGCAATACGCGCAACAAAACGCATGGTGTATAAATTATTCGGGTAATCAATTGAGTATGCTGTCAACTTAAACTGACTAAAGTCACCAACAATTATTTCTTCGGGAATGATTGTGACTGCGTTTGCTTCGTCAAATAAATTAGCCACGGCAAGCTCCTTGTGTAAAAAGCATCTGTTTCTTGTCTCGTGCTTTCACACGTTTTGAGTGACGACCTTTACGCGAAACTCTGTTCTTATCGCGCAATTCTTGCAGTTTTATCTTCTGCGCCATCAACGCCACCCATTTATAAATCCACCCTGTCTAGGCACATTGCGCCTTTGCTTGGGTGGTTTTTTGTCGAACTCTTTGTCACTCACATCTGACTTAGCAGACCTTTGAGCGATTATATTAACATTTACATTAACTATTGACAATGCCGCAATAGCATAAACTCTACAGTCTAACGCTTCGTTCCTAGTCCTCACCTTTATCCACTCTCTGCGGTGAAAACCCTTATGAAACTTCTTAACTACTTTCTCGGCTGTCAACTGCTTGAAGTATTCATCATCATAGGTGTGTGGGAAATGACAATAGCCAGCACCTTCTTCTTTAATCTTCAGATGCGAATAAACCATCTCTTTGATGGTATCTACGCCAACAGGAAATAGTTTACACTTCAGATTGTTATTAGTTGAAGGTCTGCCGACCATTGGCTTGCCTTCACCACCGACACCTTTGATAGCGAATACCCGTCTTGATATTCTAGGTTTGCAGAATTTGTAAACTGCTTGCGTATGGTGTCCACCGCTATCTATTGCAGTGGCTTTTATTCCAAGTTCTCTACCATCATGTGTTTCGTGCCTCAAGTTTAAGAAGGCATCTAAGTCTGCCCAAACTTGTCCAGAAGCTGGGTCGCCGTAGAAAGTCTGAAAGGCAACAGAATAAGTTTCACTGTCACGCGCATGACCCAAGACTTCACATTCTAACCGGTCATCTTGCACATCACAGCCAGCCGTTAGGAAGACTACATCGTCAGGAACTTTGCCACCATAATCCTCACGATGACTTGCTATGTCGAAGTCATCTAGGCGTTCCCCTTCATCTTCCCATACTTCGCCCAAGAAAGTATTAACCCAAACACGCAACGTCTGAGGTAACTTCTTAGCTAGTAAAAACTCACGAACCGCACTCTCAAGCGAAGTCCACGGTGAACACAAGCCAGACAGCCGAAACCCCGCCGTTCCGACCAGTGGCGCGGTGGCTCGCCACATTCCCTTGCGTATTGCACGAAAACGTGCCGCATCATCCCATGCTCCGCCACAATGTTCACAAGCATAGTATGCTGTCTCTGGCTTATCGCTTTCCCAGTGAACATTAGACCATTTCATAACTTGGTGTTCGCCACATTCGGAGCAGGGGACATGATACTCACGTTTGTCCGAATTTTCAAATGCCGCTTCAATGCGACTTGAGCCTTTATTGGTCGGAGTGCTAACCATAATGAACTTACGATTCCAGAAGGTCGTCGCACGCTTCCGAGCAAGCTCGATAGCGTCACCTTCCGAAGTTACTTGATAGCGGTCAACCTCATCGAACAATACAATGCGGATTGGTCTACTAGCCAAACCACTAGCTGAGTTCGAGCCAACAATAGTTATGTGACCGCCAGCAAAGTTCTTCTTTAGGGTTGTGTTACCGCTATCTCTTGAGCGTGGGTCTGCCACCTTATCCTTTAGTACAGGGCTATCCCTCAGCATTGGAGCAAGTCTATCCTTGCTGAACGTCTGGCTCATGTCCAGCGTGGGTTGAACGACCAACATAGGCGATGGGTCTTGATGTATGTGGTAGCCAATAAGGTTTAGTATCATCTCAGTCTTACCGACCTGAGCCGAAGACATGATAACTACGGTCTCAATCTTTGGGTCACTGATACAATCTAATATGCCACGTTGATATTCGGCACGACTGGTATTCCATACGCCAGCTTCAGCAGATGCTTCAGGTGATAACCTTCTATATTTGTCAGCCCATTCACTAACAAGTAAATCAGGCGGTGGCCTCATCAGGTCTAGGACTTTCTGTGTCACTGCCAGTGCTGGTGTCGAGTTGGGTATCTTCAGTTTCATAAGCCTCTACCATTGTATCACTTAGCTCTTGCAAAGTGTCTTTTATGTATTTGGTTAAGATGTTTTTCGCCTCTTGCACATCTTTAGCCGCAAAAACATCAGGCGATGCTTTGGCTGGCAATGCAAGTAACTTAGCACGAAAGTTGCCGAAAATCTCTGAGTTGATTTGGTCGATGGTTGCTATCTCCAGAACCTCAAGTCGTTCCTTGCGTAGTTCTATCTCAGCCAGTTCAGCTTCAGCCGCCAGCTTTCTAGCACGAGCTTCCTCGTAACTGACCACACCTTCAGAACTACTGACAGCACCCATTAAAGCTCTGGTCGCGTCAGCCAACCTGTACTTCTTAACTTTACCTTTGACCTCTGCTGGTTTGACGTTATTGAGCCTAAGTCCAACTGTTCGTCTATCAAAACCGAACTCTGTAGCCAGAGCGTTTATGCTCCATAGGTTTTTTGTCATTGCCATACTTTACCACCTTCCAATACGCATTATTACTACATATAGACTTGATTTGCAAACAATCTGAGACAACAGGTCTACTACATATAGTGGTGGCCTCAGAAAAGTTCTGTCGCTATTTTTTCATCGAGCCTCCGCTTACCCTCAGGGTGGGTTTG
>Ga0209137_1001643_pt1 | contig 20766 bp, 22 predicted proteins | sample SaaInl5LU_22_DNA_FD_184642 | JGI IMG/M metagenome (GOLD analysis project Ga0209137, IMG submission 184642) | Marine microbial communities from expanding oxygen minimum zones in the Saanich Inlet - ESP_105LU_22_DNA (SPAdes) (version 2) | ecosystem: Environmental > Aquatic > Marine > Intertidal...
ACTTCAATCATTGGTACTTTCTTCGTTCGCCTTGGTAGCAATAACTCAATCATGGGTGCTTTGTATAAAGGCTTTATCGCGTCTGCAGTGCTTTCGCTGATCGCGCTATACTTCGTAACCGATATTGTTATCGGTCTCGATACACAGCGTGTTGCGGGTGACCAAACTTTCAACGGCATGGATCTCTATCTTTGCGGTGTTGCCGGTCTGGTTATCACTGGCTTGATCATTTGGATTACTGAATATTATACAGGCGTTGATTATCGTCCTGTTAAGTCAGTTGCTGCGGCGTCTGAAACAGGTCACGGCACCAACGTAATTCAGGGCTTGGCGGTTTCCATGGAATCGACTGCGTTACCAGCATTGGTAATTGTTATCGGTATCATCGTGACGTTCAACATGGCTGGCCTTCTTGGTATTGCTTTCGCAGTTACGACAATGTTGGCTCTTGCCGGTATGGTTGTTGCGCTTGATGCATTTGGTCCGGTTACCGATAATGCAGGCGGTATTGCTGAAATGGCTGACCTTCCTGAAGAAGTAAGAAACACAACAGATGCGCTTGATGCGGTCGGTAACACAACCAAAGCCGTAACCAAAGGTTATGCGATTGGTTCTGCTGGTCTTGGTGCATTGGTTCTTTTCGCTGCTTACACGGAAGATCTGAAATACTTCATCAGTAACCCGGCTGACTATCCTTACTTTGCAGGCGTTTCGCTAGACTTCTCATTGTCGAACCCATATGTGGTCGCAGGCTTGTTTTTAGGCGGTTTGTTGCCGTATCTATTTGCCGCGATGGGCATGATGGCTGTTGGCCGTGCAGGTGGTGCTATTGTTGAAGAAGTTCGTCGTCAGTTCCGTGAAAAGCCAGGTATCATGAAGGGTACCGAAAAGCCAGATTACGGCGCAGCTGTTGACCTTCTAACACGTGCAGCGATTAAAGAGATGATCGTTCCATCGCTTCTACCTGTCCTATCCCCGATTGCTGTATACTTCATCATTGAAGCTGTTGCTGACCGCTCTGCGGCCTTCTCAGCCCTTGGTGCGATGTTGCTTGGTGTGATCGTAACAGGCTTGTTCTTAGCGCTTTCCATGACTGCTGGTGGCGGTGCTTGGGATAATGCGAAGAAGTATATTGAAGATGGTAATTTTGGCGGTAAAGGTTCTGAAGCGCACAAGGCTGCGGTGACGGGCGACACAGTCGGCGATCCTTATAAGGATACAGCTGGCCCAGCCATTAACCCAATGATTAAGATTACGAATATTGTGGCTCTATTGCTCTTGGCAATACTGGCTCACTAATCTTCGGATCTGAAGCAAAATAAAAACCCCGGGTCGCTGTGACCCGGGGTTTTTTATTGTCTGATTGTCTATTTAGCTAACGCTATTGCTATCGGAGAAGACCTCTAGCGACGCAAATGATTACCGTCCGCCGGCCGATGGTGCGCCACCTTGGCCGCCATCAAAGCGCCCTAAGTTGCCGAACATTTGGGCGAGTAGGGAAAGTTCTTTACCCGACGTACTTGTTTTGCGTTCGATAAACGCAACAATATTGCCGTCTGCCAATCCGTAAAAACCCATATCGCTAACGACATCGTTTTGATCAAAATAAATCGCGGCAATACGACGGTCGATCTCCCTAGGTTTTTTATAGGTCTCGTTTACGAAAACGCTGGATATATAATAATACACCATTCCATTATTGCTTGATATTGTCGTCGGGGATCCCATAATCTCACGCACCGACTGCATGTTCGTTTTATTTGTCTCGATCTTGGCTAATGATTCCTGACTGAAAACATACCCATGATTATGAATGAGAGGTGTGCAGGAGATAAGCGAGCCAGCTATAATTGTAATTGCAGCTCCAGATCTTAAGTGTTTGGATAATAGTTTATATTTCATCGAGGATACCTATGGTAGGAATTATTCTTGTAACATAATGATTTGGATCAATTAGAATGATTTGGATCAATTAGATAGTGTTGCGACCTTTTGACGATAAACGTTTTTAGTTAAACATTCGTCAGCGAAAATTGTTAAAACAAGTTATAAGCTTTATATGCCTTAACGCTAGTGTATGTTAATGGCAAGCTATACTGATTTTACGTAGTCGCGCAATAATAGCTAGGTTATTGTCTGGAACTCTCACAGGATTTATTTGGTTAGATTATGGGTGTATTGAACTTTCTCGGGTTTGGGCAGAATAAGCCAGATGTTGGCGCTTTATATTCGCGCATCGTTGGACGCACGCGGCAGGCGGTTTTTTATACGCAGGCTGGTGTGCCGGACACGATTGATGGGCGGTTTGATCTTTTGGTTTTGCATGTTCATATTATTTTGCGTGATTTTCGTCGCAGAGGGTTAGGGCGTCACCCATTGGGACAAGCTTTATTTGATGCGTTTTTTCAGGATATGGATCAGGGGATGCGCGAGGCCGGTGTCGGCGACTTAGGCGTCTCTAAGAAAATTCGTAAAATGGCAGAAGCTTTTTACGGTCGTGCGGGAGCCTATGATGAAGTGCTTGGCGACGGTATTGCTGACCCAACTTGTTCAGATCAGCTTGCTAAAGCGCTGGCCAAGAATTTTTCTCTTACGGCTGATGCCGATATGACGGAAGATATTAAAGCGACCAATGCCACAGAGGCTTCAGAGGCAGCTGACGCGGCAAAATATAAACCTTTGGCCGATTATGCCATTCTTTTGGAAACCGAGTTATCAAATATGGAATGGGATGCTATTCAAGCGGGTCAGTTTTTAGAAGCTAAGGTGTCGTTTAAGTAGGTGATGAATATTGCGTTTTAAGGGGCGGTAGCTACTCAGTATATTCAGAGTATATTCAGACCTCGAATAAAGTTTTATCTAATGTGTTTATTGGGAAATGATTATGACTGACATCGAATGGAGTGTCCGCGTTGAGCGAGATAATATTGACCCTCAAGGTATGATGATCGAGCGTGAGGCGGATGATGCTTGTTGTGAGCGCCTAGCGGCAAGATTTGGGGCGTTAAAAGTTGAGGGACTGCAATTGGCAGTTCGGTTTAGCTTGATGGGCAAACGAGGTATTTTTGCTGTCGGGCAAATTCGTGGACGCGTTCAGCAAACCTGTAGCGTATCGCTGGAGCCAGTTTGGACGGATGTTGTAAGTGAATTTGATGTCGAGTTTCAACCTGCGGATGTTGTGGCTAAATATGTCGTTGAGGAAGATGACTTTGAAACGGATATTCCTGAGGCGATGATTGAGGGAGAGGCTGAAATTGGTGAGTGTGCAGTCCAATTTTTTGCTCTTGAAATCCCGCTTTATCCAAGGCGTCCAGACGCGGTTTTGGATGTTGGCGACCTAAAATCCGTTACCATTGATGAAGAGTTTGAAGAAGAAAAAGCTCCGTCACCCTTCATGGCCTTAAAGGATTTGGACGTAAAGAAGGATTAAACCCTTGTTTTACGACCTAATATGTCGCATCTTCTGCCACGTTGGCTTGGAGTTTGATTGGCCTGCGTCTAAGCGGTAAAACATTACGAGGGAATATCTTGACGTCAAATATTACCATTGCAGTAGATGCCATGGGCGGGGATCACGGTCCGTCGGTTACAATACCAGCCTTGGCCGATGCATTAGAGCTGCACCCAGGCGTTAAATTTAAGATTTTTGGCCAAGAAGAAGCGGTTAGACCGCACTTAGATAAGTTTCCGGCTTTGAGGGCTGTTAGTGAAATGGCCCATTGTGATATTTCGATCAGCATGGATGAGAAGCCGGCTGCAGCCTTAAGGCGCGGCCGCAAGACCAGCAGTATGTGGATGTCAATCGCTGCGGTTAAAGACGGAGGCGCGCAAGCTGCCATATCGGCAGGTAACACGGGCGCGCTCATGGCTATGTCGAAGGTAGTTTTGCAAACTATACCTGGAATTGAACGGCCAGCTCTGGCAGCTATGTGGCCTACACTTATTGGCGAGTCTGTAGTTTTGGACGTAGGTGCAACCATCGGCGTATCGGCTGATCAATATGCACAATTTGCAAGTATGGGTCAGGCTTATGCACGGATCGTTTTAGGTATTGAGGAGCCACGTGTTGCTCTGCTTAATATTGGTGTTGAAGATGTGAAGGGCACGGATGATTTGCGTAGAGCAGCCGAACTTCTGTCAGGTTCGGATATGAACTTTATTGGTTTTGTTGAGGGGGATGGCATCGGACGCGGCGATGCAGATGTCATTGTAACGGATGGGTTCACTGGAAATATTGCGCTGAAAACAGCAGAGGGTACGGCGCGGCAGTTCGCGACGATGCTTCGCGAGGCGATGAGTTCAAGTTGGTTGTCGCGAATTGGTTACTTATTTGCGCGCGGTGCGTTTGATGCGTTAAAAATGAAAATGGATCCCAATGCAGCCAATGGCGGCATGTTTTTGGGGTTAAATGGTATCGTTGTTAAAAGTCATGGCGGAACAGATCAGTCTGGTTTCGCGACGGCGACGGAAGTTGCCATTGAGGTTGCTATATCTGATATGGCGAAGAAAATTTCTCAAGATGTCGAATCCATGCAGGTTTTGCTAGAGGACGCTTGGGCCGAAAAATTGGATTAAAATAATGTCGATAAAAACATCCGTATTGGCGACAGGCTCTGCACTTGCCAGCAAGTTGGTTAAGAATGAAGATTTAGAGGGTTCGCTTGATACGTCTGATACGTGGATACGCGAACGGTCGGGTATCGAGCAGAGGTTTATCGCAGAAGTCGGGGAACTGACATCTGATTTAGCGACGCGCGCCGCTAAGGATGCCCTGAAATCTGCTGGGCTAGATCCGCAAGACGTGGACCTAATCATCGTTGCCACGACGACACCGGATCGAACATTTCCATCCACAGCGGCCTACGTCCAGGCGAAACTCGGTATTTCCACGAACTGCGCTGCCTTCGATATTCAGGCTGTATGCTCAGGTTTTGTTTATGCTCTGTCCGTTGGCGATGCCATGGTGAAAACTGGGCAATATGAAAACGCGTTGATTATTGGTGCTGAAACGATGTCTCGGATCCTAGATTGGACGGACAGAACGACGGCAGTTCTATTCGGTGATGGGGCCGGAGCCTTTGTCTTGGGAGCGAGGTCGGAAGTAGCGAGCGGTGATAGCGATTTACTTGACCATTTGTTGGCCTGTGACGGATCGAAGTCTGAGTTGTTGAGCGTCGATGGCGGGCCGTCTTTCAATCAATCCGTAGGACATTTACGAATGAATGGTCGCGAGGTTTTTCGTCACGCCGTGGGTAATATGAGCCATACTATTTTAACGGTATTAGAACGGAATAATTTGACGATTGACGATGTTGATTGGTTTGTACCGCATCAAGCAAATTTGCGGATTATCAAGGCGGTTGCAGAGCGCGTTGGTTTACCCATTGAGAAAACGGTCATAACCGTAGGAGGCCATGCAAATACGTCAGCAGCTTCCATTCCGCTGGCGATGCATGAAGCGGTGGCGGATGGACGGATACAAAGAGGCCACCTGATTATGACGGAAGCCATGGGTGGCGGGTTCACATGGGGTGGAAACCTAATTCGCTGGTAATTAAAGATTTATTGCAACATTTTTGCCAAAATAAGCAAAATATGAGCTTGCGAAACGAGTGCGCCATGTGCATAATTCGTGTTGAGGAGACTATAAATGAGTAAAACAATTACGCGCGCGGATCTAACGGATGCCGTCGTTAAAGAGATAGGTTTGTCTAGAACCGAGTCGTCGCAAATTGTTTATTCCGTATTAGATGCGGTTTCAGATGCGCTCGTGGCAGGTGAGACGGTTAAGCTGTCTTCGTTTGGTTCCTTTATTGTTCGCCATAAAAGGTCACGTGTTGGCAGAAACCCAAAAACAGGCGAAGAAGTGGAAATTACCCCACGTCGCGTTTTGTCGTTCCGAGCCAGTCACGTTTTGAAAGATAAAATTAATCGAGATGCCAAATAAATAGGTATTACAAATGATTGAGAAGTCGGGAATAGCCTACCGGTCGATAGGTGAAGTTGCCGAAATGTTAGAGCTTCCCAACCATGTTTTGCGATTTTGGGAAACAAAGTTCCAACAGATTAGGCCGATTAAGTCTGAAAATGGACGCCGGCGATATCGCCCGGATGATGTAAAGTTTATCACCAACCTTAAATTACTTTTATACGATCGTGGTTATACCATTAAGGGTGCACAGAAATTCATAGCTGAGCAGGGCGTGGAAGCTATTCGAAGTTTAACCGTTAATGAAGAAAATTCTGTATCTGGCTTGCCGACAGAAGCCATACGTGCGCTGAACCAAGCAAAAGAGCTTATGCTGCGCGCTAGAACGGTCTTGGAAAGCCCAGCTGAATAATTGGCAACATATTCGGTGCTTGCCATGTCAGTCCAAACCTCTTAAAAAATGCTCCAACGGAGCGTAGCGCAGCCCGGTAGCGCACTTGTCTGGGGGACAAGGGGTCGTCGGTTCAAATCCGGCCGTTCCGACCATTATCTCTGAAAATTAATTATCTCTGAAAATTAATTATCTCTGAAAATTAATTGGCTTTTCAATTTAAACTGAAAAAAATCGTTGGAGCGAAAGTCCGTTATTCGCGATAACCACGCTGCGGTACTAATCGTGTTGATGTTGAGTTTTCTTTTGCCATTTTAAGAACATTCTGCAATTATCCGCGCATGAGAGGCGAGGTATTCTTACCTCAAGTGATTTAGTTTTATGTTCAGCTAGCGCTGTGCTCGGCTCAAGGAGTTTAAGATGTCTTCAATTTTACCAATCGTGCTTTTCATCGTTGCTTTGATGGTTCTGAATTATAGTAAAAATGGTCGCATCGACTAGGCTATCGACAGGCAGTTAGAAATTGCGCCCGCCTATTCTTGAGTGCTTTTATCTGGCCGTTGCATCCACCAAATTATTGCACCTGCTGGGATTGTCCAAGCCAGCCCTGTGATTAGATAGAATGCGAATTCTACGAAGCCATTTTCTGGCATCCATGGACGAACCGCCAATACCATAATCAGCAGAGCGTAGACGACAATTAATACGAGCATTAAGCAGAGCCCGATTAGTTTTCTCAATCGTATAGGTAATATTGGGTCGCGCATTCAAGCCTCCTGATTAGATCCTGAACATAGTTTGAATCCTAATAATATCCCAGAATATTCTGCGCGCTTTTTGGTCGCAATTGTAATCTCGCAGTTTGTGCTATTTATCGGATATGACAAGTATTTCTGAGCCGTCGCAACCTTGGTTGCCGTATCATGTATCGCGCCGCGATGAGCGAATGGTCGGCGTGTGGCTATTTGTCTTGAGCGCATTCGTATTGGCAATGGTCTTGGTCGGCGGTTTAACGCGCCTCACGGATAGTGGCCTGTCGATTACGGAATGGAAACCGCTTTTAGGTGCCATTCCGCCGCTAAACAGCGCTGACTGGGCGGAAGCTTTTTTGAAGTACAAGCAAATTCCAGAGTACCAAATCGTAAATAAGGGTATGTCTCTGGAGGAGTTTAAATTCATTTATTGGTGGGAGTGGGGGCATCGGTTCCTTGGCAGGATTGTTGGGTTTGTTTTTCTATTACCCTTCATTTTCTTCGTTGCAACCCGTCGATTGACGCGTGACTTTATCGTTCCCGTATCGGCCTTGTTTTTGTTTGGTGGCATGCAAGGTTTTATGGGCTGGTATATGGTTCAAAGCGGACTTTCAGAGCGCGTTGACGTAAGCCAATACAGATTGGCGGCGCATTTTGGGTTGGCTCTGACTATTTTTAGTTGGAGCTTTTGGCTCGGGCTGAGTCATTGGAAGGGGACGGCTATACGTCCTGAAACCGGACGACAGGTTAGCTTCGCAGGTATGCTGACCTTGTTCATATTCCTTCAGTGTTTATTAGGCGCGTTGGTTGCGGGTACGAAAGCTGGCCTAAGTTATAATACGTGGCCATTAATGGACGGTGATTTTATTCCCGATGGTTTGATTGAGCCAGGAACGTCCATTCTAATTAACGTCTTAGAAAACTTAACGACCATACAGTTTAATCACCGCATGACGGCATATATATTGCTGGCTCTGGTCTTGTTTGAATTTGTGCGCCGCTACCGCACCGCACCGGGGTCGGCTGAGACCAAGTCTGCGAGGAATTTGTTTGCTATAGTTTGTCTGCAAGCTGGCGTCGGTATCGCGACACTATTGTATATGGTGCCAATTAGTTTGGGCGCACTGCACCAAGTCATGTCTGTTATTGTGCTAGGATTTGGCGTCTTTCACTTACACCGTCTTCGGTTTCCAATCCGGGTGTCTAATAATATTGAGTAATCGGCCTATAACCCGTTCTGGATAACGGTTTCGCGTGCGGTATTATAGTACCTATTTAATAACCATCTGAAAACAAACGACAAATCTGATATAAATTTAGTTAATATCTATTGCTAATCGCATTTGTCTTGAGTATAAAGCTGTCATAAGCCCTATGGGTCTAAATAGGAATCAAATAATGAAAACTTTTTCTGCAAAACCAGCGGATATTGACAAGAAATGGATCTTGATCGACGCTGAAAATATGGTGGTTGGCCGTTTGGCCGCTGTCATAGCGACACGCTTGCGCGGCAAGCATTTACCTACGTTTACACCTCACATGGATTGCGGTGACAATGTGATTGTCATCAATGCTGATAAAGTTAAATTTACTGGCAAAAAGACAAGTGACAAAGTTTATTACCGTCACACAGGTTATCCTGGTGGTATTAAAGAAACGACTCCGGAAAAGGTCCTTGGTGGCAAGTTTCCTGAGCGTGTTTTGACTTTGGCTGTAAAGCGTATGTTGCCAGGTGGACCTTTGTCACGCCAGCAATTGTCAAATTTACGTGTTTATGCAGGAACTGAGCATCCTCATGAGGCGCAGACGCCTGAGCTGCTTGATGTTGCTTCAATGAACAGCAAGAATGTTAGGAAATAGATATGTCTGAAACAACATTAGAAAACTTGGATCAGGCAATCTCCGGCACGGCCGCAGTAGAAGCGCCTGTGAAGGTAGAGCCACAGATTGACGCGCAAGGTCGCGCATATGCGACTGGTAAGCGTAAAAATGCGATTGCTCGTGTTTGGATCAAGCCGGGTTCAGGAAAAATTACAGTAAATGGTCGCGACGAGCTTGTTTACTTCGCCCGCCCAGTTTTGCGGATGATCCTTCGTCAGCCATCAGAAGCTGCAGGTCGGCTTAATCAGTACGATATCGTAGCGACAGTAAGTGGTGGCGGTCTATCTGGACAAGCGGGTGCTGTGCGCCATGGCCTATCAAAGGCACTTACATATTTTGAGCCGGATCTTCGTCCTGTGCTTAAAAAAGGTGGCTTCTTGACGCGTGACTCACGTGTTGTTGAACGTAAAAAGTATGGCCGTGCGAAAGCGCGTCGGAGCTTCCAGTTCTCCAAGCGTTAGAACGAACAAAGACAAGAGTTTTGGAAAAGCGCCAGATTCTGTCTGGCGCTTTTTTTTACGGGTTCGAGCCTATTAGATTTAGGGTTCGATGTTTTATTGGATGTTTTGGTAGATGTGTTAGAGCAATAGAAACTATGGTATTTGCTTAGCGAATACGCTTAAACTTAACGAGTTCAATAACTATAGAAAAATTTGAGGCAGAAAATTATGGATCAAACAATCCCAGGTACAAGCGTTAACATAATGGACATTCAAACCATGCTGCCGCATAGGTATCCGTTTCTATTGGTTGATCGTGTTGAGGAGATGCATGAAGCCGAAACGGCCGTAGGTATTAAAAATGTTACTGCGTCTGAGCCATGGTTTACGGGTCATTTTCCCGAGAGACCAATATTTCCGGGTGTGTTGATTATCGAGGCAATGGCTCAAACTGCAGCGGTTTTGGTAATAACGCATCTGCGTCGGACAGAGCCTTCGTTCACGCCTCAGTCGGTTTATTTTATGTCGATTGATAAGGCAAGGTTTAGAGCGCCGTGCATTCCAGGCGATCAAATTCGGATACACGTTGAAAAAATTAACCAACGCCGTGGTGCGTATAAGTTTGCATGTGTTGCCAAGGTAAATGATAAAGTTGTTGCTCAGGCTGAAGTCATGGCAATGAATGTAATGGGCGATGAATAATTTTTAGCTGGGGTTAGAAATACATGAAGGAAGCGGTGCAATGAGTAGTCAGTCCATAGCGGCAAAAGCTAAGGTTAACGTTTGTATAATTGGCGCCTCAGGATACACTGGCTCTGACGCTGTTCGCCTCCTTGCATGTCATCCATTTGTTAATATTGTTGCTCTGACCGCCAATGCCCATGCTGGTAAACAGCTAGCGGACTTGTTCCCGCAGTTTTCGTCTCTGGAATTGCCCGCGATGGTAAAAATTGAAACTGTTGACTGGTCGGGTGTGGACGTCGCGATTTGTGGACTTCCTCACAGCACAGCACAAGATGTTATCGTTGGTATTCCTGATACCGTCAGGGTTATAGATATGTCGGCGGACTTCAGGTTGCGTGATACGCAAGTCTATAGCGAATGGTATGGCCGAAAACATGACGCGGAAGATTTGCTGCGTGATGCTGTTTATGGGTTAAGCGAGCATTTCCGCGATGACATCGCCAGAGCTAGATTAGTGGCTTGCCCTGGTTGCTACCCGACCGCAGCTTTGAGCGCATTGCTGCCATTGGTTAAGGCTGGGTTAGTCGAAACCGATGATCTAATTATTGACGCTAAGTCCGGCGTAACGGGAGCTGGGCGCAGTTTGAAAGAACAAAACCTGTTCTCAGAGGTTGCGGAGGGCATGCACCCATATGGTGTAGCTTCGCACCGTCATGCGCCAGAAATTGAACAGGAAATTGGGCGAGCGTCTGCGGACACAGATGGACCTCAACTCATAAGTTTTACGCCGCATTTAGTGCCGATGAATAGGGGCGAGCTTCTTAGCATATACGCCAAGGTAAAGGGCGATATTACGGCGAGTGATATTAATGCCGCCCTAACTGCCTATTATGCGCAAGACCCGTTCATTAACGTGACGAGGGACGGCGTTGTGCCATCTACGCGTCAGGTCAGAGGGTCTAATTTTTGTGTTTTACGGGCTTTCGATGACCGGTTACCAGGGCGGATTATATTGTTTTCCGCTTTAGATAACTTGGTAAAGGGGTCTAGCGGGCAGGCCATTCAGAACCTCAATATTATGTTTGGCTTCCCAGAAACGACAGGTCTAGAGCAACTGCCTCTATATCCTTAAAATATTACGGAATTGGGTGGCTTTGCCATTTATTTGCCTTAATTATCATCCTATAAGTAACTTTTAACATGACGAGAGTTTAGACTATGAGTGAAGACTTCCAACGGATTCAGCGGTTACCACCTTATGTCTTTGAACAGGTGAATAAACTCAAAGCAGAGGCGCGCCTGAAGGGTGCCGATATTATTGACTTTGGTATGGGCAATCCCGATTTGCCGACGCCAAAGCATATTGTCGATAAACTTGTTGAGACAGTATTAAACCCGAAGACCCATCGCTATTCGTCTTCGAAGGGAATACCGGGTTTACGTCGCGCTCAGGCAAATTATTATCAACGCCGTTTCGGCGTGACCCTCGATCCAGATACAGAAGTTATTGCTACTTTGGGGTCCAAGGAAGGTTTCGCCAATATGGCGCAGGCCATAACCAACCCAGGCGATGTTATTTTGGTGCCGAACCCAACATATCCTATCCACGCGTTTGGATTTATCATTTCCGGAGCTACCATTCGTCACTTGGCAGTAGGCGATGGCGATGACTTTTTCTCCGTATTGGATCATGCCGTTTCAAATTCGCATCCGAAGCCTAAAGCCTTGGTGCTGAACTATCCGTCTAATCCGACATCACAAATCGCGGATTTGGATTTTTATGCCGAGGCAGTTCGTTACTGTAAAAAACATGACATTTATATCCTGTCAGACTTGGCTTACGCGGAAATTTATTTTGATGAAAACAATCCTCCACCATCAATGTTACAAATTGATGGAGCCATGGATATTGTTGCGGAATTTACATCGCTATCCAAAAGCTTCTCGATGCCTGGTTGGCGGATGGGTTTTGCTGTGGGTAACCAAAAACTCATCGCAGCTTTAACCCGCATCAAATCATATCTTGATTATGGCGCTTTTACGCCAATCCAAGTTGCAGCGGCAGCGGCGCTGGATAGTCCTGACGAAATTGGCCGAGAAATTCGCAAAGTCTATAAAGGCCGACGTGACGTTTTGGTTGATACGTTTTCGCGGGCAGGTTGGGATGTGCCGCCACCGCCTGCAACTATGTTTGCATGGTCGCGGATACCTGAGCCATTTGCGCATATGAAATCTCTCGAGTTCTCGACACTGTTATTGCAAGAAGCTGAAATTGCGGTTTCACCTGGCATTGGATTCGGCGAATATGGTGACGATTATGTTCGCATTGCATTGGTTGAGAACGAGCAACGCATCCGTCAAGCTGGGCGTAATTTGAAACGTTTCTTTGACAAGTATAATGATCTGAAGGTTGCCGAATGAGCGGAGCTAGTCTTCGCATCGGAATTGCCGGGCTAGGTACTGTCGGTACGGTTGTGGCAAGATCTATTTTGGATGGTGTCCTGCCGGGCGCAGACCTAACTTATGTTTGTGTGCGGGATTTGAATAAGCCACGTGGTGTTGACGTTAAGGACATACCAATCTGTACAGATTGGAGAGAGATGGTTGCCTCGGATCAAATCGATTTGATCGTCGAATTAATTGGCGGTCAAGATGGTCCGGCGCTTGATCTGGCGCGCGCGTGTTTGGCCTCTGGTAAATCTTTGGTTACGGCCAATAAAGCGATGCTTGCAGAACATGCAATAGAGCTTGCACAATTGGCAGAGCAACATGGTCAGTTGCTTGCCTATGAAGCTGCAGTGGCAGGTGGTATACCGATTATTAAAACGGTTCGTGAAGCGCTTGCTGGCAACAAGATTAGTAAAATTAGTGGCATCCTGAATGGAACCTGCAACTATATTCTCAGTGAGATGGCGGATACAGGTTCGTCATTTGATGACATATTAAAGCAGGCGCAAGAACTTGGCTATGCGGAGGCTGAACCCAGCCTCGATATTGATGGATTGGATGCAGCGCAAAAATTGTCTTTGTTGGCAGGAATATGTTTCGGCGTAAAACCAAACTTAGATCACATCATTTGCTCTGGCATTCGGAGCATCACATTGCGCGATATTCGCGCGGCGCGAGACTTTGGTCGTGAAATTAAACTTATCGCGCTTGCCGAAAAAACGGATCATGGCGTGCGTCTTTGGGTCGGGCCGTGTCTGCTTAAAAATACACAGGCACTCGCTAATATTAATGGTGTAACCAACGCCGTACAGATTTCAGCTGAACCGGTTGGCGAGTTAATTCTACAAGGGCCAGGCGCAGGTGGTGGTGCAACAGCTTCTGCTGTGTTGGGTGATATTGCCGACTTGCAAGGTGGGCATGGTCGTTCGCTTTTTGCACGACCTGTCGCCGATCTTACAGAAGGGGCAATACCCAAAGGCCAAAACCAATCGGCTTGGTACTTGCGGTTCAGCTTGGAAGACCGGCCTGGTATTATGGCGTTCGTGACACAAACTCTTGCTGAGCACGGCGTATCCATTGAGGAAGTTGTGCAGCGTGCCCCAGATAATGGTGCATCGGAGCGGCCGGTTCTGTTTATCACGCATGAGATTGACGAATCGCGCATAAACTCTGCCGTAAATGAAGTTAAGAAGAATTCAGGGGTAAGCTCAGACATGCTGATTTTACCAGTCCTTGACCACTAATTTGGAGAACAGCTAAATGACCAGTAAAGCCTCAGGAATTGATCGCATTCTTACATTGGAGTTGGCGCGGGTGACTGAGCGCGGTGCAGTTGCTGCTGCGCGACTAATTGGTTTCGGCGATGAAAAGGCGGCAGATCAAGCCGCTGTTGACGCTATTCGCCGTGAGCTTAACTCCCTCGATATTCAAGGCGAAGTTGTGATTGGCGAGGGTGAGCGCGATGAAGCGCCAATGCTTTATATTGGTGAAAAAGTTGGTACAGGCAAGGGCCCAAAAGTGGACATAGCCTTGGATCCGCTCGAGGGAACAACGCTGACAGCTAAGGGCATGGGAAATGCGTTGGCTGTAGTCGCTATGGCCGAAGCCGGAAGTTTGTTGAATGCACCAGATGTGTATATGGAAAAAATTGCCATCGGGGATGGATATCCAGATGGCACGATCGATTTAGATGCTGACCCTGCCCACAATGTACGTGCGTTGGCGAAAGCAAAGGGCGTCGATGTTAGCCATATCACGGTATGTGTGCTCGACCGCCCGCGCCACGCTTCAATCATCCAATCTATTCGTGATGCTGGAGCGCGGGTTTCGTTAATCACGGACGGGGATGTTGCAGGTGTAATCCATACCACAGACCCGGCGACTGGCATTGATATGTATATCGGAACGGGTGGGGCGCCCGAGGGTGTTTTGGCCGCGGCTGCTTTATGTTGCATTGGCGGACAAATGCAGGGCCGCTTGATCCTAAAAGAAAAAGAACATCAGGCGCGAGCCAAGCGCATGGGTATTACGGACCTTGATCGAAAGTACACGGCGCGCGAGATGGCCAGTGGCGACGTTGTGTTTTCAGCGACGGGCGTTACATCTGGATCCCTGTTGGACGGCATTAAACGCCAAGGTGATACGGTCTGGACCGACACTCTTGTGATGCGCTCGACAACGGGAACAACCCGTCGAATTAAAGCCAAGCATACAAACATCAGTAAATTTAATCTGGATGACTAGTCCCCGCTTGCCAGCGGCTTTCCTCGGTGTTGATGTTTCAGCTAGTGGTAAGCAGTGGCAAGCCAGACCGGTCGCAGATCGCCAGGTTCTAGCTTTTAGTCAGCGTTTTGGATTGCCAGATATTCTAGGGCGAGTTCTGCTTGCGCGCGGTGTGGGCTTAGATGACGTTGAGACATATTTAGACCCTAAATTGCGCGATATTCTTCCAGATCCAAACCAGCTTAAAGATATGGATGTGGCGGTTACTCGTCTTACCGCGGCTATTCTTGGTAAAGAAAAAATATATGTTTTTGGTGACTACGACGTCGATGGAGCAACCTCCACCTCCGTATTATTGCGTTATTTTTCTCTGATAGGGATTGAGGCAGGTTTTTATATCCCTGACCGGATGAAGGAAGGTTATGGGCCGAATATACCGGCTATGAAGTCGATTAAAGAAGCCGGCGCTAATCTTGTTATCACGGTGGATTGCGGAACTATGTCGATCGAGCCGCTTGCGGTCGCGCGTGATATTGGGCTTGATGTGATTGTCGTTGACCATCACCAGACAGGGGATATGTCGCCCAAAGCTCTCGCTATGATTAACCCGCGGCGACCAGATGATGATAGCGGCCTCGGGCACCTAGCGGCCGTTGGCGTGTGCTTCATGTTGATCGTGGCACTTAATCGCCACCTGCGCAGTATTGGCTTCTTTGATCAGACGGACAAAGGTAATACCTCTGACACCGCGTCGAATAGTGTCACAATTCAGGAGCCAAATTTAATGGCGTTTCTTGATATTGTTGCACTTGGAACGGTTTGTGATGTGGTGCCATTGCAGGGGCTTAATCGAGCCTTTGTTATTCAGGGGTTGAAGGTAATTGAGCAGGGGGCGAATACGGGGCTGGCGGCACTTCAAAAAGTGTCGGGCGTAAGTCTTCCCGTAGGTACCTATGATTTGGGCTATCTTATGGGGCCGCGCATTAATGCTGGTGGGCGTGTCGGACAATCTGATTTAGGGACACGACTTTTAACCACGCATGATTCAGAAGAGGCCGTCGGTTTAGCCATGCGGCTTCATGACTTTAATCAGGAGCGCCGCGAGATTGAGGCCCATGTTCAGCTTGAAGCTTTCACGCAAATTGATGCGCTCGTGGCCCAACATAATACGCCGCCTGCGGTTCTGATTGCCAGTGCGGATGGTTGGCACCCTGGCGTCATCGGGATTGTCTCTGGGCGAATGAAAGACCGTTATTATCGCCCGAGTTTTGTCATCACATTTGATGATTCGGGATTAGGCAAAGGATCCGGCCGCTCGATTGCTGGTTATGATATTGGTGCCGCTATCGCTAAGGCTGTAACGCTAGGTATTGTTGATGCGGGTGGTGGACACGCTATGGCCGCTGGTGTGACATTGCGACGCGAACAATTGGCGCCATTTCTCGAATATATGAATGAGTTGTTCGCATCGGCGGCCGACGGAAATGTTCGGCATTTATCTATTGATGGTGCTTTGAGCCCTTTGGCCGCGAATCGCGATCTATACGAAATGCTTCAAAAGGCCGGACCATTTGGTGCCGCAAACCCTGAACCATGCTTTGTTTTTCCTAATATAAGCCTAGCCGCACCAACGGTTGTCGGCGATCAGCACGTGAGATGTACCCTAAAAGAGCCGGCTGGCGGCAGTTTGAAGGCTATGGCCTTTAATTCGACCGATGAGGGCGTTCGGAGCTTATTATTGACCCATCGGGGGCCTCTTCATGTGGCGGGCTATCTGCGCGCAGATGACTGGAGAGGGCGGCGTTCGGTGCAATTAATTATCCAAGATGCGGCGAGGGTCTAGCTTTCGTGTTGATCTAGGTGAGATAGTGAAAATTAGTTCTTAAATGCGCTTTAATTGCTGTCGAGATGTCTTGATCTTCCTTACAAAAAAGATTATATCATGCCCACTACGTGAAGGCGCCCTTCGTCTATCGGTTAGGACGCTAGGTTTTCAACCTGGAAAGAGGGGTTCGACTCCCCTAGGGCGTACCACGTAGAAAATTTGTTAAAAGCCAATTTAATTTGGTTTTTAACAAATTATTCTTTCATTTACATATATTGCTCTTATTGCCTTCGGATAGCTCTTATTGCTCTCAGCTAGCTCTTATTGCTCTCAGCTAGCTCATTGCTTTTAAGGGGTCTTAGTCTTTTGGCTTGATTGCTTGGTAAGATGTATCATCATCGGCCCAAAGCGGTTCAACATGCTGGTCGCGTCCGGAACGAAAGCGGTAATATTTATACCGTATTAGTGACTTTTTATAATAATCCTGATGATAGTCCTCGGCAGCAAAAAATTCCGATGCTTCGACAAGTTCTGTAGCTATTGGCTTATCATATTTTGCAGCCGCTTCGAGCGCTGAAATTGCTCCCTCGGCGAGATCGCGCTGGCTATTATTGGTGTAATAAATCGCTGAGCTATATTGGAACCCCCGATCAACAAAAGAACCGCCTTTGTCAGAAGGGTCGTGCATTCTCCAGAAAGCATCAAGCAGATTTTGAAATGTTGCTATCTGATCATCGAAGCGAACGTTTACAGTCTCGCGGTGTTTGGTTTGTCCACTCGCTACAAGTTCATAAGGTGGGTTTTTAATCTCGCCACCCATAAAACCGGAGGTCACGCTAACGACACCCTCGATTTTCTCAAAATCTGCTTCGGTACACCAAAAGCAACCGCCAGCAAAATAGGCGTCAACGATATCTGCTTTGCTTGGTGTTGAGGTCATCACGACCGCTGCAAAAATTGCAAATGCTGAAATAGTAAGATGTAGTTTTGTTTTATAATTAAGGATTTCCATGTTCTCTTTCCATATTCCGGAGACTGCTTTATCCGGCTCTCCTATCATGTCGCAACTGTTATAAGGTTTCGTTAATTATCGTTTAGTGGCCTGCACCGGTTTCGATCTCATATATGTCGGAAACCATTTTCTTGCCGTTTCTTTTCCTTCAAACCAAGCCTCGCGGTCTAAGTTCAAACGTAAATATTCAATTTCTTCGGCGGCTAAGTTAGCTGCGCCTAAACTAAGGCGTATTGGATTTGTCAGGTATAAATGTGACCATTTTGAGGCCTCGTGATCTGACGGGTGCCTTAAGTTTGATTTCGTGCTAATTGGCCCAAGTTCATATCTATATAGACGAATGAGTTCGGCTTGGGCTTCATGATAGCCAGCGTGAGCTGCGGTTAATAGCCAGCTTCTACCTTCTATGAAATTCTTGTTTTTAACTAAGCTCTCGCGTGATGGTATTTTTCCTATGCGCGGATCATAACCAGCCATATTCACTAGACACATGGCTAGAGCTGTTTGTGCATCCTCAAAGCCTCTACCCGTATGCGCAATCGGACGAAACTTTTTTACAGCAGCTGGGCAGTCGCCTTTGGCTCTATCAATAAACCCATTCCAGTAAGGGTTGATTTTTTTGCCCTTGCTTTTGCGTAGCATCTCCTCGCGTTCGCTGGATTTAGATTGTGCATCGGCAGGGGAGACGATCAAGACAGATGCCGACAAAATAAACAGTGATATTATAATACTTTTGACCAGCACATTCGTTGTCTTCGAGGCGAACCTCATTCTACGAGATCGGTTAAATGCCATTTACCAATTCCCAGTATTTTCCATCGATAACCAAGGTTCTTGAGGTTCAAGGTTTGAACCTTTTTGCAGCAATTCGATTGAAACGTTATCGGGCGACCGAACAAATGCCATGCGACCATCACGCGGCGGTCGGTTGATGACGATGCCGGCAGACTGTAATTTTTCACAGGTGGCATAAATATCATCAACCTCATAGGCTAGGTGGCCAAAGTTTCTGCCCTCACCGAGTTCTTCAGGATCCCAATTATAGGTAAGCTCTATTTGCGCTTCCGGTTGCCCTTCAGGCGCTAGAAATAGCAAAGAGAACCTTCCAGCCTCTATATCGTAGCGTCCCATCTCCTGTAAGCCGAGGTGTTCGCAGTAGAATTTTAGACTATCTTCGAGATTGCTGACGCGGATCATCGTGTGTAAGTAACGCATGGGTTCTCCCTGTTGACGGCGTTTTTAGTAAGCGTATGATGCCAGAGCTTGGCTAGTTGATCAATTGGGTCCTGTAGTCTTTATCATCTAATGGAGTTAATAACGTGTATCGCGAAGTAAGTTTTAAGTCTGAACGTAATTCCTGTGCGGGTCGTTTATATGTTCCCGAAAAAAAGATCAGAAACGGAGCAGCTATTGTATTAGCACATGGCTTGTCTGGAACTATGGATAGCCGGCTTTTTGAATATGCCGACTATTTTCGTTCACTAGGCTTTTATGCATTGGTATTTGACTACAGGTTCTTCGGCAGTAGTGAAGGGGAACCGCGTCAGTTTCTTTCGGTTCCCAAACAAAAAGCTGATTGGAAAGCAGCAATCGAAATGGTGCGTGGACTAGATGATGTCGATGCTCATAGAGTGGGGCTGTTCGGGTCTTCATTCTCTGGTGGTCACGTCATTCACTTGGCTTTGGAAGACCCTGAAATCAGGGCCGTCACCGCACAGTGTCCCCTTATTGACAGTTACGCGACCATGCAATTGGCCGTACAGTACCGTTCGCCAAAACAAGCCAAACAGCTTCAGTCTCTCATTCTTCTTGACTGGTTTCGCGGCTTAGTCGGCTTGCCAACAATTACAATTAAGTCGGCTCTAGAATCACCAAGCGATGAAAGCTTGGCCGTGTTGGCTTCACCTGAAGCGCATGAATTTTTTAATGTTGGCGGACCGAATTGGGTCAATGCAATAGCTGCGAGGAGCTTTATCTCGGGTAAGTTGTCGACTAACGATCCGTCGCGTTTGGTCGATGATTTACGCACACCTACACTATTGCAAATATGCGATAAAGATTTGACGGTAGATAACGAGTCGATAAAAACCTTTGCTCGTAGGGCAGGGCCAATTGCCGAGGTCGAGCACTATGACTGTGGTCATTTTGAAATTTATCTACCGCCATTTTTTAAAAAGGCGGTGTCAGACGCTGGAAATTTCTTTGAGCGGCATCTGATCGGTTAATGGCTGCTGCGCGTCAGGAACTTTATGAGCAAAGAATTACGAACTTACGTTGAGGTTGCCAAGCGCATTGTAATGTTTACGGGTGCCGGCATAAGCACCGGTTCTGGTGTGCCAGACTTCAGAAGCCCGACAGGTATATGGCAAAAAATGAAGCCGATACAGTTTCAAGATTTTTTAGCCTCTGAGGATGTCCGCATCGAATCGTGGCGACGAAAATTTGACCTAGATATGGGCATGGATGATGCGATTCCCAATAAAGGACACTTAGTCATTGCCGAATTGATTAGGTCCGGAGCGGCCACGTGTGTAATCACCCAAAACATTGATAATTTGCACCAAGACTCCGGTATCGAAAGTGACTGTGTGATCGAGCTGCACGGTAATACGAGTTTTGCCAGGTGTCTCGATTGCGCTTCGCGGTTTGAACTGACTGAAATACGTGAGCAATTTGAGGCTTGCCATAGATCTTTAGCGCCTCGATGCTCAAACTGTAATGGCTTCGTGAAAACGGCGACAATTTCGTTTGGGCAGTCTATGCCAGACGCTGAAATGCTGTTGGCCGAGAAAGCTAGTTTAGATTGCGATTTGTTTATTGCCATTGGATCATCCCTGAAGGTTTTTCCAGCAGCTGGGTTTCCAATTCTGGCGAAGCGGAACGGTGCAAAGTTAATTATAATAAATCGTGAACCGACTGAACTGGATTCGATTGCTGATTTAGTTTTGAATGAAGATATCTCGTCAACTCTGGCTGTGCTAACTGATTATTAGAGATTAATCCTCTGGATTTGGTTGCTAAACCTTGCATTTACTAAGTTTTTATAAGCAAACATTTTTTTTAAGATATCTTTAATTAAGTTCAGATTATGTTACAGTCTGATACCTAAATAAAAAAAATAATAAATTGAGGTAATTATGTCAGATATAGATGAAGGTGAATCCGGAAATCGCGGAGACGC
>Ga0209137_1001646_pt1 | contig 20752 bp, 10 predicted proteins | sample SaaInl5LU_22_DNA_FD_184642 | JGI IMG/M metagenome (GOLD analysis project Ga0209137, IMG submission 184642) | Marine microbial communities from expanding oxygen minimum zones in the Saanich Inlet - ESP_105LU_22_DNA (SPAdes) (version 2) | ecosystem: Environmental > Aquatic > Marine > Intertidal...
TCCCGAAGAAGCTAATATGGAATTACTTGTTCTAAATGATATTTATGTAAATGCTTCTATATTATCGTGTGATGAAAATGGTAAAGTAAAATGGTGTAATATAACTAATATTACCCGACATGATCCAAGTGAATATATATATAAATTCCGTACTAAATGGGGGCGCGAAGTATCAGTAGTTGCTTCAAAATCACTACTTGTATGGAACAAAGATAATAATATTTTAGAAGAAATGGATTCAGAAGCAATTAAAATTGGTGACAAGTTACCAATAAGTTTTAAAACACCTAATACAGAAACTATTAAATTTATTGATATGCGAACATATTTATCTGACAAGAAATATTTATATGGTTCAGATTATAATAATAGTAATAGTATTAAGAAAAAGAAATTCAATATTAAGAATAATTATGTATATCTTAAAAATTGCAAACAGAATTCTATACCTTTAAGAGATACATTTGAACTAAATCGAGATAATGGATTCTTTATTGGTATATATCTTGCCGACGGTAATACATGTAAAGATTATGTAGGAATATCTAAGAATGATGAAATAATACGTAACAAAATTGAAGATTGGTTCAATATTTTAGGTATAAAAAATAAAACACAAACTAAAAAGTACAATCCTAATAGACCAGGTGTTTCAACTAGTATTCGTGGTTATTCAACAATACTTGTACAATTCCTTGAAAAGTTTTTAGGTAAATATTCATATGGAAAATATCTTCCAAATGAAACATATTTTGCTCCTGATGAGTTTATAGAAGGATTAATCGATGGATATATATCAGGAGATGGATGTATAACAGATTATCATATTGTAGTTTCTTCAGTATCAAAAGATTTAATTACAGGTATTAGTCATATTTTAACAAGATATGGAATATTCTCAAAAATTAGTATATGTCAGCAAAAAAAGAATAATATTGGTAGCGAAAATATTCTTCCAAGATACATATTAAGTATTCAATCAAATTACGTATATAAGTTTGCAAATAAATTTACTTTAACACATCCTGAAAAACAAGAAAAACTTAACAAACTAGTATCTAGAAATACATTAGGCTCAATGTCTTTCTTATATGAAGAACATAATGATATTATATTAGATAAAATAATATCAATTGAAAAAACTCTTGCAAATAACAATGAAGATTATAATAAAGTATATGATATCACAGTACCTGATACTCTTAATTTCCAATTATTCAATGGACTTAATGTTAGGGATACATCTGAAACAGGATATATCCAAAGGAGATTGGTAAAGGCAATGGAAGATGCTAAGATACACTATGATTATACAGTTAGAAATGCTGCTAACTCTATTATTCAATTTGTATATGGAGAAGACGGTATTGAAGGCACTAAGATTGAAAAACAAACAATTCCTTACATAGATATGGATATTGCTGGAATATATAACAAATATATGATAAACGAACAAGATAATATGAAGTTACTACTTACAGATAAAGCTTATGAAGAGTTTAAAAAGGATAAATCATTTAAGAAAGATATGGAAAAATATTTAGAACAAATTATTGAAGACAAAAAATTCCTTATTGAAAAAATATTCAAGGGAGAACAAAATAATAAAATTGAATATCCCATTCCATTTACAAGAATTATTAATAATGCTTATAATCGTATGAAGGATATGGGTTTAGATTCTCTACCTTCTAACGTTACTCCAAAATATATTCTTGATAAAATGAATACTCTTATTTCTGGTAAAGATAGTCTTTATATTATTGATAATAACCAGGGTATTGAGTTCTTGTATATTCTTATTAGAGCTAATATATCTCCTAAAGACTTTATTTGTAAGTATCATATGCAAAAAGAAACAGTTGATTGGATATTTGATGAAATTAAGAGATACTTTATTGAAGCAATTGCAGCACCAGGAGAAATGGTAGGTATTATTGCAGCACAGTCATTCGGCGAACCAGTTACACAGTTGTCCAGTCGATTTGACACCAGAATACGTGTGGTGTCTAAGAATAATCACCATACTGGAAAAATTGGAGACTTTATAGACAGACTTATTGAAGAAAATAAAGAAGATGTTATAGAACTTGGTCATAACTCCACAGCATTATATCTTAAAGATGATTACTTCATTATTGGTGTATCTGATAATGAAAAAACTTCTTGGAGGCGTATTCTTGAAGTTAGTCGTCACCCTGCTAATGGTGGTCTTGTAACTGTTAAAACTCGTAGTGGTCGTAAAACAACTGCTACATTAAGTCACTCTTTCTTAAAAAGAACTAAAGAAGGCTCTATTATTCCTATAGAAGGTTCAAAACTATCTGTAGGTGATAGAATACCTGTAACAAAAAATATTCCTACTATTGATAATCCTCTTAAAATTACATGGATTGATAATAGTTGTTATGTTCTTGATAAAGACTTTGGATGGATTATTGGTGCTTATCTTGCTGACGGATGTGCTAGTTCTAATGTTCAAATTAGTAAAGTAGAACCAGTATTTGAAGAAAGATTACGTGAGTTTGCGAATGATAATGGATTTACCCTTACTATTAGAAAACAAACTGGTAATTTCAAGGATGATCCAAGATATAAAGACAGAATATATGAAAGCAAATCTATTACAATTGGAGGAGAACGTTCTTATGCTCTTGCTAAATGGTTTATCAATAACTTTGGAACAGGTTCTTATAATAAATCTATTCCAGGATGGGTATATGCTTCTAATAAAGAGTTTATTGCTGGTATTGTTTCTGGATACTTCGATGGAGATGGTAATGTAAATGTTGAAAAACAAATGATACGTTGTCATTCAGTATGTGAAGGTTTAATTGAAGATATTAGTATTCTTCTAAATTATTGTGGTGTATTTGCTGTTAAACTAATTGAAAGACGTAAGAGAGAAAAAGCTAATCTATTCCATGTTCTTTCAGTCAGTAAGAAATATGCTGAATTATTTGATAATGTAATTGGCTTCCACACTGAGTATAAATCAAATAACTTAAAAGAAATTATTAAATATAATAATCGTGATAATGTTCATGATGTTAGAGATGTTATTGATTTAATTCCAGAATGTGGAGAATCAATAGCATATATTGGAGAACGTCTTAAACTACCAGGACAATCAAGAACATATAAACGTTGGCTTAAAAAACGTGGAATTGGACGTAGAACATTAGAAAAATATATTGCTCTATTCAAAGCAGCAAATGATTTACAAGGAAACTTACCTGATGTTAAATCTCATATCGATATTTTAGAACAAGCAGTAAATGCTGATGTTATTTGGGATGAAATTATTGAACTTGAATATTTACCAGACCCACAAGAGTTTGTATATGACTTTACTGTTCCTGGTAATGATAGTTTCATGGTTGATAATGGTATTCTTGTTCATAATACATTAGACTCTTTCCACGTATCTGGAACTGCTGCTGCTGTAAAAGCAACTTCTGGTGTCCCTCGTCTTAAGGAATTATTAAGTGTCAGCAAAAATATTAAAACTCCTACACTTACTATATATCTAAAACCTGATATTTCAAGTGTATCAAATTACACAGAAGATAAAGAAGGGAATGTTAGTGATGTAAGATTAATGGAAGCTAAAGAAAAAACACTAAAAGTATTACATCAACTTGAAATTACAAGAATATATGATATATTAGAAAGCACAGAAATATACTGGGACCCTCCAAGCACATCTGGATTAAATAGCAGTATTGAAAATGATAATGAAATATTGGCTGTATATCGTGAGTTTGCTAAAGTTAATGCTAATACTGAAAAATGTAATAGTTTATCACCTTGGGTTATACGTATGAAATTTAGCAAAGAAAAACTTAAAATAGTTCATCTAACTATGATTGATATTTATATGAAGATTTATCAAAACTATGAAAATGTTCTTGATTGTATATTCTCTGATGATAACGATAAAGAACTTATATTCCATATGAGAATTTATGAAAATGCTATTAAAGATGTTGATTCAGAAGATATGGTAGCAGCATTAAAAGCATTTGAATATAATATCGTTCATACTATTCTTCTAAAAGGAATTCAAAAAATTAAAAAGGTTTCTATGAGACAAAATAATAGAATTAAATATAATTCTGAAATTCAAAAGTTTGAAAAGGTTTCTGAATGGATATTAGATACAGATGGAAGTAATTTTGTAGAAATTATTTCAAATCCTAATATCGACTCTTATAGAACTAAAACTAATGATATCAACGAAATATATAGTGTTCTTGGTATTGAAGCAGCACGTAATGCACTATATGAAGAAATGATGGATGTTATTAAAGAAAGTTCTCTCAACTACAGACATTTATCTTTACTTGTTGATACTATGACTTGTAAAGGAGCTCTTATGTCTATTGACCGTCATGGAATTAACCGTGGTGATGTTGGACCATTAGCTAAATCCTCATTTGAAGAAACTACTGATATGCTTATTAAAGCAAGTATCTTTAGTGATATTGATAGGATTAATGGTGTATCTGCAAATATTATGTTAGGTCAATTACCTCCTTGTGGTACTGGATTTAGTCAAATATTATTAGATGAAGAAGAATTTGTTAATATTATTAAAGATAAGAATAACTTTGTAAGACAACAAAATGTAATTAGCGAAGAAGATAATAACTGTTCTGTTGAAATGTTGGAGATACCAAGTATTACTACTAAGAGAAATACAAGAACAAAGAAACTTAATATACCTGATATTATAATTGAATAAAAATAAATAATGTAAATAATGTAACTCTATTTATAGTGTTGTAATTAATTTTTTTATTTTATTTGGAATAAGTTGTCCTTGTGAATAGTAACAAATGTTTTTATCAATATTACATATAATATTATATATTGAATGAGTATTGTCGTCATCAGAAACTTCACGGTATAATAATAAAATAGGATTATATAACCAACGATTATTTTTTTTCATATTTGATATAAAGTTTGTACTGTCTATTATAGAAGAACCTGATTTTTGGAATACTAAGAAACTAATATCTAATAATTTACTTATGTTACTTAAATCTATATTTTGTATCCATAATTCATTACTATTTACTATATTTTTCCATATTTCTAATAATTCTTTTTTATTTTGTTCTTTTACATATCTAACTAATTCATTAATATTTCTAAATTTTCTATCTATATTTTTCTTCCATTCATAAACCATAGATGGATCATTAAATAGATATTCTATATTTTCTTTACTTTCTAATATGTCATAAACATACTTACGTAAATAATATGTTAAATCTTCTTTGGAAAATAATATTCCTTTACTCTTAGCAATCCATATAATTACATTTATTAAACTATCTCTTGTATATTCATTGTAATAACCAATAGTAAATGATTTCCAAAAATTATTTCTAAACTTATTAGAAGGTAAAATTTTATTTTCAAGTTTATTAATATTCAACATATCTGGTATATCTTTTTCATCTGAAATATAAACGCTATTTATAATTTCTTGTGATACATCTGGTTCTTTAATTGGTAATTTAATGTTTTTTGAATATTTAACTTTATTGAATGCTGGTTCTAATATTACTTTTTGTGTAAATATCCATTCTTTATTTCTATAACCCTCATAAATTTTATTATCTTTTTGATAATATGGTTTTTCTAATAAATGTTGTTTGTATATTTGTTCTAATTTTTCTTTTCTATTCAAAGGTAATTCTTGTAAGAGAGTAATTACCTTATTTGATTGATTTAGATATTCAAACTCATCATATAATTCATTTATATTAGTTTCTTTATTTTTTTTAGATGAAACAAGTTTGTTATATTCATTTACTAGTCTTCCTAATATAGTTTTCTTAGTATTATACCATTCTTTATCTTTATTCTTCAAACTATTGGATTGTTTTATAAAGTTATCTTTTATCATAACTGGTATTTTTGGTGGAACAGAGTATTTTACCTTAGGAACAGTATATATGGAATTTAATATATCATTTGATTGTTCTATTATTACTCCAATATCTATTCCAAAAGATATTAATTTTATTTTTTTTTGGAATAATTTATAAATATTTATATCATCTATTATAATATTATATACTTTACTTTGTATATCCTCTAAGAAAGTTATACGTTTTATATTACATATATCTATTAAATTAATTAATGAAAATTGTGATAGTTTTGGGAATGTAATATAAATATTATTTTCTAAGAATATACCAATACCGTTATGATTCTCATCTAATACTAATCTATCGAGTTTGTATTTATTTGAACCTAATATAAAGACTACCCATTTACTTAATGTATATATATTGTGAATGATACTATCTTCATATTTCATCATATCAGGGCACTTTGAAATTAAACTTTCTAATTTTTCAAACTTAGTAAATGCTATTTTTTGAATTATTTTTCTTTTTTGTTCTACTATTACTAATGGTTCATAATAACTATTTTCTTGTTGCATAACCAGTATATAAGGAATATCTTTTTGTCCTGAGAACCAAGATTTATTTTTAACTGTGTAAGGACATCTTAAACTTATTAAATCTTGACTTTCTCTATTCCATACTACCATAAGAGCACCATAGTTTCTTACTAAATCAAATAGTAAATATGGGTTCTTATTTATATCATCTTTCAAATATCTTAAGAAGTTATAGAATGAATTATATATAGCTAATTGTCTTGAAATTTTATATTTAATATTTTCTTTAATATTTTCTATTTTTTTTGATAAACTCTCTCTTATTTCTTGTAAATTGAATAACTTAACATACTTATCGTGTTTTTCTAACCATTTCTTTAAGTCTTTAAACTTATTTTGATTATCTTCTGGAATAACGCTATTTTCATCCATAAAATAAGTTAATATATTACCATTCTCTAAACACATAAATGTGAAAGGATCTAATGTTTTGTAAATATGTTCTATTAAATCTGATTTTGAATTAAAACTTAATAAATATGCTATAGATTCCATTAAACTATCTTTTGTTAATCCAATACCAATTCGTAATAAACATTCTTTTGCCTTTACTGTATTCTTACATAAACTATAAGGAACTCCTTTGTATAAGAAATTATGTAATTCAGATGGTATTGTTCCATATCTACCTACTTCATTTATTTTGATTTTATCAATAATGTAAGTATCCTCTTCTACATCCTGCTTTTTAACCGTTACACTATCTTTAATTTTTTGTTCTTTTTTAAAGCAACAAGGTAACTTCAAATTATTGTAACCACGTTCTTTTAAGAAACCTATATAGTGCTTTAAAGTTGGATCATTATTCCAGAGTTGCGATTCGTATAATAATATAGGTTCTTCTTCTGGATTAGGACATTTTTCACCTAATTCTTTATATTTCTCATAACTTAATGGTATTTGTGATCCGGGACAGTATATTTTAGGACATATATATACATTCTGATTATTTTCAGAACTTCCGTATTCTAAATAATTATCATACCCATCACTATATCCCATTTCATCTATTTTCTTCTTTTGTTCTTTTGTTATAACAACTGGTTGTCTTAAATCAGATACTTGACATTTTCTGGAGTAATTTTTAGTTTTTGAAAATATTAATGGGTCTGTGTCCTGTAATATATTATTAAGATATCTATTATAATCCTTTCCTATAGCACCACCCAAAGACAAAACTGATGTTTGAGAATCGCTTGGACTTACTGTACTAATACTTATATGGGATTCTGGACTTACTCTACTAACACTTATAGAGTGTTCTATTGGAAATCTTTTATCATTTATTAATTCTTCTATATCTGGTGTTTCTCCTTTAACTTTTTCAGTTTGTTTTGAATTAATAATTGCTGAACGTATCCAGAATAAACAAGATTGGATTTCACTTATATTAATTGCATTATCAATATATATTGAATATCCAAGAGATATTTTACTTATATGTAAAACTAAACCTAAGTTTTTATAGTCTTTTTTCTTTCTTGTTTGAGAGTATTGTAGTGAAGAATCTAATAATTGATTATATATTTCAATTACTTCATTCTCATCTATACCATATTCTTGTAATTCAAATATTATATCTTCTATAGGAATATCTAAATCTATTTTTGTTTTAATAATATCTAATATGTTCTTTACTTCTCCATATTTTTCTACTCTCTTAAATTGAATATCAAGTATATTTTTATTTCTTCTATTTTTACCAGAAATATCAAATATTGGTAATAAATTTGATAAATATTTAGATAAGGATTTCATATTAGCATCTTTTATTATAACACTTGTTTTAAGAGCTAATCTTTCTATTACTGGAGTAAATTTTATTTTAGTATATTTTTGTAAATCTGTTCTTATATTATTCAAATGATTTTCTATAATATTATAGCTAATATTTTCGTTTATATCTAAAACATAAATTACTTTTATTATACCTTCACCATCTATCATTAATTTAGCATATGAATTTAGTGTTTTATCAATTAATGAATATAGTAATATATAACTGTGACTTGGAGATTTATCCATATTAGTCCATTCATCTATATACCTTTCTGGAATATAGTGTTTCTTTAATACTTTATAATATATATGATTTATATCGTCATAGAATTGAATAAAAGGTAAAATTTGAGTTGAATGTAATTTATTAAATACTTCTTCTAAATTAATTTTCTTTATGTTTCCTGTAAAAATTACTCTTGAATAACTACAATTGCTTTGTCTATAAAGTTCTTCGTGTTTTTCTCTTGAAGTATTCCATTCTTTATTTAATATTATTTGCTCTTTTAATGCTTTCTGTATAGAGTTTTTAGTAATAGTATCTTTAATATTTGGAAAATAATATTTTAACACATTACCTGATAATATTTTTTCTACATTATTGTATATTGCTAAGTTAATTTCTGATACTTTTAATATTTTATCTGATAATTGTGTTATGTCTGGTGATTTTACAGATTTGAAATCTTTTATTTTAAATGGGTTAATATTATAATCTTTCCAATTATTATTAATTACAAATCTAATAGGACCGTTATTAGTCCAAATATATGGAAATAATGAATTATCATTTATGTTTAGTAAAGCAAGTATCTTAATAGTAATATTATATATTGTATCATTTCCATATATTGGTTCAGTCACAATATTTGAATTATTATCGAATAATGTATTATAATTTTTTTTGAAGGTTTTTTTTAATATTGAAGCATTGTAAGGTTTTTTATCATTATATAATTTAATATTATCTAAAACATCTATTGAATATTGATTACCTATAAAATAATAATGCTCTATAATTTCCTTACTAATCCAATTATTTACTTTAAAAATATCAGGATTATCTGGATATAATATATGACAAGAAGAACTATCCATCTTAAATTAAATGAATATTAAAATATAACTACAAATTTTAATAAAAAAATCAAAAAAATAAAAAAGAAATTTAAAAATCAATTTTCAAAAAAGTTTTTAAAAAAATCAAAAAGTTTTGTCAAATTTGTAGTTATATTTTTATGTTTTAATATATTAGAAATATAATATTATGCCTAATAATAAAAAGAGAGGTGGTAATAATAATCAGGAAAAAGCCAAAAAAGAATTGGAAGAAGCAAAGAAGAACGAATTAAATGCAAGAAAATTATTACAAAAGGTATCAAATACACCTGGGGTAAATCCAAAATTAATTAATCTTGCAAGAGAAAAATTAAAAAAAGCAAGAGCTATAACTGTATCAAAAAAGATAGCTGTTTCTTCTTATAAATCTATGAGCGGTGGAAACACCTGTGGATGTTCTCAAGGAATGCAATATTGAAAATTTTACCCCTGTTTATTGATAAAAAATGAAAGTTATTTTTATAATAAAATAAATATAATATTTTTGCTATAATTTAATAATGGATAATACTGACTGTTACAGAACTCCGGAAAAACAAGATATTATAATGGATTGTAACAAGCTTATGAATGCTCCTATTAAGAACCAGGATAATAACGTTTTTAAAAATAATGACAGGAAGAATTATAACAAAATTGTATTAGAATTAGATAAAATATTAGATAATATTAATGAAATCCAAGAAAAGAAAAACATAAAATAAAGTAAATATAAAAACAATAAAAAATATACTTATAAATATGTTATAAATATGTTATAGTATATTTTTTTACTTTACCAATTACTGTTTCTTTTAAAGAATTATTTTCATAATGATAAGGTATTCTAACAAAAATAGAACTTATATCCTTATATTTATTATTTAAGAAGGGTCCTGCACCACCTGGGTGATACTTTAACCATTCTGTTACGTCTATTAATCTTTTTTCTTTGTCAGTTGGTAATTTTAAAATTACCCAAATGAAATCAGGATATAATTTTTTAGCTTCTTCTAAATCTTTTGATGTAATTTTCTTTTTTGATTTAATCCATTCTTTATAGTTATTATTACCTCCAATTTGTTTATTATCCATATCATTTATCATTTCATCTACAGTTTCTAAAGCACCTTCACTCCATCCTTGATGAATACTAAATGATTCCCCAACTATATATAAGTCTGGATGTATTAATTTAAGACTCTCTCTTATTTTATATGGATCTATTTCTGGTTTCCATACATGAACTCCTTCTTTCCAATAAAAAGAATATAACCATTCTGTTTTAGAAATTCTTTTATTTGGAAATAATTGTTTTAATTGTTTATGTAACTGTTTTTCTAATTCTAACTTTCCTAAATCAGCATAATTTTTCCAATAATCAGCATCGTGTAAATCACTATAACTAACCATTACTACATTTTTTTCACTTTTAACAGGTATAAATTGTCTTATTGGTAAATCTGTTGTTGTTCTATTTATATCTTTTACCCAATTGGTTTTATACTTAGCATAGATACGATGAAGACTAATAGGTTCTACAGAATCAAATAAATCTTTGTTATTTTTATTAAAGAAATCTAAGTATTTTAATGCTGTTTGAGGTATTGCTAATACTAACTCTTTAGATTTTACAGTTTTATTAATACTATTATCTATATCAAATATATTTAGGTTAAACTTTTTATATTTATATGTTATACTTTCTAAACTATGTTCTTTATAAATATTTACTCCCTTACTGATTAGGTCAGTTTCCATACGGTGTATTAATTCTTCTAAACCTTCTTTACAATGATAATAAGTTATATTTGGCGTAAAATCTTTTTCAAAAGTTGTAATTGCTATTAATGCATTAGAAACCATAAACTCAGCATTATATCCAAAAGAGTTTATTACCGTTTTTGTATCTTCAATACCTAATACTTGTTCGCATAGCTGACCGAATGTAATTTTATTTAAACTATCTATATCTAAAGTTTTTGCATATTTAATAACCTTAATAATTTGTTTATCATAATTAGTTTTTTTAATTTTATCTTTCTTACATAATACTTCTTTATAATATTTATCAGTTGATAATGTTTCAATATTAAGATTATACTCCTTTAATAGTTCCAATAATCTTGTATGGTTAATATTAAATCTTCCTGCTCCTTGTTCTAATTTAGCTTCTTCTTCGTATTGTGTTCTAATATTACCACCTAAACGGTTATTTTTTTCATATAAACTAACTTTGTATCCTTTATTTGTAAGTTTTTTTGCGGAATATAATCCAGAAATTCCGCCTCCAATTACAATAATTTCTTTCATCATTTTCTCTACTCTTATATTAAGGGATTAAAATATGTATAAAAATGATTCTCAAATTATCCGTATATTATGGATAATTCTAAGTTTATCAGTAGCTTTATTATTATGGTATTCTTATACTGTTGATAATGAAATGGAACAATTCTCAAACTCAAGTGATATATACGAAAAAGTTATAGATTTGTATTATAATAATTTAGAAAGACAACCTACTTCTGATGAATTAAAAACACATTCTAACGCAATACTAAACGGTGATTATAATTTTGATGAATTATATATGAGGCTAATTAATAGTGATGAATATAAACGTTTAATAAAAACACAAGATAATAGTATTCTACCAGAAACAAAAAGAATGATAGAAGAAAAAGATATTTTAATTGTATTACGTAGTATTTATAACAAAATTAAACATCGTCCTATGTCATCAACATTACAATTAGTAATTAGGGATATATACGTATATTACGATTTTAATATATATAAACTTGTTACATTATTACGTGATGATAAATATGATGCTTATGAAAAAGAATTACTTGCAGAAAAGAACTTAACTAAAGAATATGTTATCTTATTATTAAATACTAAATTTGATAACACTAAGATAACTTATGATGCTGATAAGTTAGAAAAAATAGATAAAATGCTTCCAATTAATAAACGTATGATTTATTTAGAACCAGAAGAAAGTGTAAAAGTTCAAATAGATGATAAAAGTATTGATACTGGATTAGTATTAGATTATTTAAAAGATAATCGAAAAAAAATTACTATTATTCAAGAACCTAAGAGAGTTAATAAATATGTCGTAGGCTATGGTAAGCAACCACAATATACATATGTTTATAAGAAACAAGTTGTAGAAATAATATAATTAAATAAATAATGATGCCATAATTTCATTTTGTTCCTGTTTCTTTTTACTTGTATCGCTATTTTTGAATTTTTCAATTGCCTTCTCGAAATCTTCTTTACTAATACATTTTTTAGCTTTTTTTTCAGCACTAAACACTCTCATAGAATGAATAAACTTAGTATGAGTGAATAGTAACTCCATATCTCCACCATTAAACTGAAAACAGTGTCTATTATCTTCAAGTAATCCATCATCTACAGCATCTTTATCAACTTTCCAATTATTTTCTTTAACAATTGACAAAAATATCTGTTTTAATTGAACTGATGTATAATCAGTAATTGTAAATTTAAAAGGAAATCTTCTTTCTAAACCTGGATTACTTTTAAAGAACCTCTTTTCTAAATCTTCTTTGTAACCAGCTATGACACAAATTAAATCTTTTTTATCTTCACTCAAATATTGGTTTAATGTATCTATACATTCTCTTGAAAAACTATCTTTTTGTTCTGTATCTCCAAGAGAATAAGCTTCATCAATTACTAAAATACCTCCTTTAGCCTTTTCTATTACTTCTTTTGTTTTAATCGCTGTTTGACCTAAATATTGACCTACTAAGTCAGCTCTCTTTACAAAAGTTACTTTTCTGGAAGACAATACACCTAAGTTAGCATAGACTTCTGATAATATATTAATAAATTTTGTTTTACCTACACCAGGAGAACCATATACTACTGTATGTAACATATCTTGGTTTTCTTCCTCAAACTGTTGTAAGTAATATACTATTAATGATAATATTTGAGATTTTAGATTTTCTAATCCAACCATATTTAATAGGTTTGTAATAGGTTCTTTCAATTTATAAATAGTATAAAAAGGCAGATTTGTATGTTTTGACTTGTCATATTTTTTAGATTTATAAAATGTTGCTAATAATATTAGGTCTTGTAAAGATTTAATATTAAACTCGTAATGGTCGTAAAAATCATTACTGAGTTTAATATTTTTATATAATTTTATACTATCGTTTAATTTTATTAATTCTAAATTATTGTCTTCATTTGTTTTAGGTTTTTTAATATCTTCTTCCTTTGTTTTAGTTTGACTTTTTCTTTTTCTTGTATCACTATTTACTTTACTTTCTTTATTTTCTTTATTTTCTTTAATATTATCCATTATTACTAATACAAATTATTATATTTATAAGGTAATTATTAATATATCTTAATATATTTTAATATATTTTAATAGTTATTATAATCATGTTCTTAAGTTTATTTTTATTTAGTTGATTAAAACAACTTAAAAAAATGAAAACTTTTATCATTAATTAGTACCTTTAACTAATTAAAGTTTGTATATCTAATACAACCACAATATATTTCAATAAAATGGAGGATATTACATGGAAAATTATTGATAATTATTTTCTTCAAGGAGGAAACTATGAAAATGTAAATATTTTAGTAAATCACCAAATAGAAAGTTATAATGATTTTATAGACAAAAAAATATTACAGATTATTCAAGGATTTAATCCAATTCAAATATATCATAATTTTAATGAAAATATTAAAGACTTTACCTATAAAATTTTCATTAATGTAAATAATCCTTCCCTATCTAAACCTATATTTCAAAGTCAGGATGGTAGTAAGCAATTAATGACACCTCATTTAGCAAGATTAAATGGATTAACATATGGTGTTAATTTATATACAGATATACAAATATTAGTTGAAACAATTAATAGTAATGGTATTATTGAAAGAAATGAGATTAAAGTAGCAAATGTAATAATTGGTAAAATACCTATTATGGTAAAATCAAAAGCTTGTATATTAAATACTATGCCTGGTATTGCTGAAGATAATGGTAAAAATGAATGTAGATATGATCCAGGAGGATACTTTATTATTAATGGTAATGAAAAAGTTATTATTAGTCAAGATAGGATTGCTGAAAATAAATGTCTTATTTTCTCCGCAAATGGTTCTGTAACAGACGGTTTGACTGCTGAGATCAGGTCAGTACAAGATGGAATATTCTTACCTCCAAAAACTACAAGTATTAGTATGAGTAGTAAGCCTACACATCTTGGTAGAATTATTCGTATTAATTCTTCATTCTTACGTGTTGAAGTGCCTTTATTTATTATATTTAGGGCTCTTGGTATTGTATCAGATAAAGAAATTATCCAACATATTGTATTTGATGTTGATAATGTAAAGAATCAGAAACTAATTAATGAATTAGCAGCAACCATAGAGGATGCTTCTGATATTTACACACAAGAAGATGCTATTACATATCTAACTAAGTATATCGGTATTACAGGAAAACCTAAAGAATATTTGGAAAAACCTGAAATAACAAGAAATGTAATTTTTCAAATTATCAAAAATGATTTCTTGCCACACGTTGGACCAAACTTATGTAGAAAAGCAGCATACCTTGGATATATGGTTCGTAAATTATTAAATACTTATCTTGGTTATAAAAAGTTAGATAATCGTGATAGTTATATTCATAAACGAATTGATACACCTGGTATTCTTCTAAGTAACTTATTTAGACAGTGTTATGGTAAATTAATGAAAGATTCTCGTAACTCTATTCAAAGAGAATTACAATTATGGAGAGCAACGCCTAATGTTCCTAATAATATTATTAATGCTACTAATATTCATCGTTTCTTTAAACAATCTGTTATTGAAATGGGTATCAGATATGCTTTAGCAACTGGTAACTGGGGGGTTAAAACATTAGGTAGTTTCCAAAATATTAGGTCTGGTGTTGCACAGGTATTGAATAGGATGTCTTATTTAAGCACTCTATCTCATTTAAGACGTATTAATACTCCTATGGAAAAAAATGGTAAATTAGTTCAACCACGTAAATTAGAGAATACACAATTTGGTATGATTTGTTTAGCAGAAACACCAGAAGGTGCTGCTGTTGGTTTAGTAAAAAATATGGCTTTAAGTACCAAAATTAGTATTTCTATGAATGGTCAATATATTCGTGAAATAGTTGAAAACATGGATACTACCTATATCTATAGGGATAACATCAAAAATAAAAATGAGTTTTTGAAAATAATGGGTAGTAACGAAGTGGTAATGGTACAAATTAATGGTGATATTATTGGATATAATACTGACCCTGTAAATTTGTATAATACTATGAAAACTATGAAAAGAAAAGGTAATATTCCAGTTACTACGAGTATTGCTTGGGATATTCAAAGTAATATTCTAATGATTAATACTGAATCTGGTAGATTGTTTAGACCATTCTTAATTGTTGATAATACTGAAAATGGTAGCAAACTTAGATTAGAAAAATTAATAGAAGAAAATCCTAACTTTTGGAAAGAAATGAAAGATAAACCCTTTATTGAGTTCCTTGCTTTCTTGGATAAAAATGAAGAAGGATTTATTGAATATCTTGATGTTGAAGAAATTGATAAATCTATGATTGCTATTTCACATAATGAACTTAAAAAAACAAAAAAAGGTTCTTGGATCCCTCCTAAATACACACATTGTGAGATTAATCCTAGTCTAATTATGGGTGTTCTTGCTTGCAATATTCCTTTCTCAGACCACAATCAATCACCTCGAAACTGCTATCAGTGTTTATGGGAAGAAGAACCAGTTCTTATGGCAGATGGAACTAAAAAAATTATTAAAGATGTTAAAATAGGTGATGAAGTTATCACATTTGATCCAGATACTATGAAAACATCTACTACTAAAGTAATTAATCAATATGTAAAACCTACTGATAAAAATATTGTAAAAGTAGAAACTTTAAGTGGTAGAAAAATAATTACTACAGATGATCATTTGTATATGACCGATAAAGGTTGGGTTGCACCAAAAGACTTTACTAATGATACTAGAGTAGGAATTATTTTAGAACAAACAGAAACTGAAAATAGAATACAAAATAGTGAAGAATATATATTGACTTCTCAACAATTCGAAGATAAGTTATTAGAATTAAATATTAATCCAAGTTTGATAAAAAAACATAAAGAGCATTGTGAAAAAAAAGGATTATTACCTTTGGTAAATAATTATAAATACTTATATATACTATCAAGAATATTTGGATATATACTATCAGATGGTTCTATAAATATATATAATAAAAAACATGGTGGTTTTACTTGTCAAGTTCAGGCATGTTTTGGTAAAGTAGAAGATGCGAATGATTTTGAAAATGATATTGAAATACTTGGATTTAATAAAGTATTACCAAAAGAAGGTATTAGAACTCATCCACGCGGAGCTATTCATCATACATTTGATATTAGTCACAATGGTCCTTTACCATCATTACTTATTGCTTTAGGTATATCTTTTGGTAAAAAAACAGAATCTATTAGAAATCCTATTCCGAAATGGATTATAAACGGTTCTAACTTAATAAAAAGAGAATTCTGTGCTGCTTTCCAAGGTGGTGATGGTTGTCAGATAAGATGGAATAAAAGAAAATACGGATATAATTTTGTATGTGCTAAAACTTCTCAACAAATAAATCCAAAGTATAAAGAATCTCTAAAATATTTTATGACACAAGTTAAAACAATATTTAGTGAGTTTGGAATTGAAATGAATAATATTAGCGAAATTAGTATTAACTCAAGTAGAACTGAAATTAGTTATAAGATTAAAGATAAACAAGAAAACTTAATTAATTATTACAATAATATAGGTTATAGATACTGTAGATACAAAATTGTTAATAGTGGAATTGTTATAGAATATTTAAAATGGAAGAAAATTATAATGAATAAAAGAATAAATATTATTGAAAATATTAGAAAAGATATTGAAAATAATTTAGAAGACTATAATATTGAAAGTAAATATAAAATTTCTAAAAGTAATTTATCAGATATCAAAAGATCTTATAATAATGGTAGAAAAATAAGTTGTGGTAATCTAAAAGAAGTTAATATAGAAAACTTCATAAATAAAATTGAGGTAAAAGATAAATGTATATTTGTTCCTGTAACAGTATCACAACAAGCAAATTGTATTATAGCAGATATTACAGTTGAAAGTGAAAATCACTGCTTTTTCGGTGGAAATGGATTTGCTGTTCATAACTCAGCGATGGGTAAGCAAGCAGTAGGTATTTATATGAGTAATTATAATAATCGTATTGATACATTCGGTCATATTCTTAATTATTCACAGAAACCACTCGCAAGAACAAAGTTAGCAAAATATACTAACTCTGAAGCTATGCCATCAGGTATCAATACTGTTATCGCAATTATGACAAAAACTGGGTTTAACCAAGAAGATTCTGTAATGATTAATAAATCTGCTTTAGACAGGGGATTATTTACAAGCACTTACTTTAAATCTTATAAAGACCAGTGTTTGAAAAATCATAGCACAGGTGAAGAAGAAAAATTCACAAAGCCACCTATTGATACAATTAATGTAAAACCATATAATTATGATAATTTAACAAGTAATGGATTTGTAAATAAGAATACCTATATTAATGATGGTGATATTATTATTGGTAAAGTAATGCCTCAAAAAATTAATGGTATTAATATGTCAAAAGATGTAAGTATTCCTATTAAAGCAAACGATAATGGTTATATTGATATGAACTATCAGGGCGTTAATAACGATGGTTATAAATTCTGTAAAGTAAGATTGAGAAAATATAGAAAACCTACTGTTGGAGATAAAGTATCCTCAAGACACGGACAAAAAGGCACTATTGGTATGTTATATTCTCAAGAAGATATGCCTTTTAGTAAAGAAGGTATTACACCTGATATTATTGTAAATCCTCATGCTATTCCTTCACGTATGACAGTAGGACAACTTATTGAATGTATTATGGGTAAAAGTAGTTGCCTTCTTGGATCTCTTGGTGATGCTACACCATTTAATGGTTGTGATGTTGAAAATATTGCTAATATTCTTGAAACCTATGGAATGGAAAGATATGGAAATGAAATATTATATAATGGGAGAACTGGAGAAATGATACATACTGAAATATTTATGGGTCCGACATTCTATCAACGACTAAAACATATGGTTGCTGATAAAATGCACGGAAGAGGAAACAATGGTCCTGTTGTTATGATAACACGACAACCTGCTGAAGGAAGAGCAAGAAACGGAGGACTGAGGTTTGGTAGATATTTGCCAAAGTGCAATATAAAAGTTGTGCTAGTCCTGTTATGAAGGGCAACACCGTCAAATTCAGGGGAACTCTCGTTGTATCAAATGGTACTTTACATCTAACTCCTAAGTTGTAATATGAAAATATACAATGGCTACTGGGAAAACTAGTAGGTATAGGAATAATGTTAGATATAGAGACAATCCTGAGCCAAGCTCCTAAGGTCGTTATGAAAAAGACTACGGAGAAGGTGCAGAGACTAAATGATGGTGGGCTTGAAGATTTTTATTCAAAGTCTAATGATAGCTTAAGATATAGTCCAGTCCCACCCGCGAGGGTGTCTATAGTGAGTATATATGGTTTCATAACCAAGTCCATATATTATGAGCTATGGATAGCTATGACGTTGGAAAGAAATATCCAATCGAGCGAGGTATAAACGGAAATGGAGAGAGATGCTATTGTAGCACACGGTGCTGGGTGTTTCTTAAAAGAAAGGATGTTAGATGTAAGTGATAACTATAGAGTATTTGTATGTAAAAAATGTGGTTTATTCTGTACGGCAAATCCTAATAGAAATATATATAAATGTAATATTTGTAAAAATCAAAGTGATATAGTACAAATACGTACTCCTTATTGTGCTAAATTATTAATTCAAGAATTAATGACTATGGGTATAGGAGCACGAATGAACTTTTAAAAAATAAAATTACTAAATAATTTTTATATTTTGTATATAATCATATAAAGAAATAATTATTTTATTATTAATAACAATACTATTTATAGTTTAATAAGAGAATGAATTAAAAAATGTATAAGAGTAATATACGCAACAAAAAGAAATCACGTGGTAAAAAACGTGAGAAGGTTGAAATATTATATCCTGAAGAGGGACAAGAGTTTGGATATGTAAAAGATATGCTTGGTAATGGTAGAGTAAAAATAATGTGCGAAGATGGTATTACAAGAATTGGTAGAATTAGAGGTTCTATGAGACAATATAAAAATAAAGTAATTATTAAAGCTATGGATCTAATTTTAATTTCGAAAAGAGATTATGAAGACGATAAAGTAGATATTATTCATAAATATTCTCCTGAAGACTCTTCTTTACTATATACTGAAAATGAATTACCTGAGAAAATTGCTAAAATTTATCAAAATAGAGACGAATATAATATCCTTGAAACATTTGAAAACATAACTGAAGATAATAATTTTGTTTTATTCCTAAACAATAATAATGACGATGATGATGATAATCATACAAACATTAATTTCTTAAAAGAAAATCAAGATATAGAACAAGAAGATGATAGTTCTTCTATTGATATTGATGACATTTAGAATAAAATTTTTATAATAAATCTGATATACATATTGGGCATCTTTTATTATCTTTCATCCAATTTACAAAACAGGGTTTGCAAAATAAATGTTTGCATTTTACTGTTTCCACTATTTCTTCAATTGTATTATTTTCAAATTTTTCTAAACATATTACACATTTACTTTCTGTGTCATTTATGAAATCATTTTTATTCTTTAAAATAAATGTTTTTTCAATTTCTGTTATATCATTTAACGGTTTGTGATATCCAATATTATTACAAAGTTCTAATAATTCTTCATAATTCATATTATCTATTAGAGTATTTGTAGTGAAATTTAATAAAGAATTATAATACTCTTCTACATCTGTTTCTTGAAGAAACATACTTGACATTACTAATACATCCCTATGATATTCAAGTAAATGCATACTATAACTACCTGTTATTAAATTATTACACACAGGACATACAATTTGTGAAGTTTGTCCTGATATTGGTTCTCTATTAATATTTAATGGATTATATATACTTGTAACTTCTGTATCATTATTATCAATTATTTCTTCACTATTCTCATAATTATAAAAATCTGTATTTTCATTTGAATTATTATTTGCAATTAAATTATTATACATATCATTTAACTGATTAGCAAATAAAAGATTTGCATAATTGGTTAAATTTCTATTCGTATTT
>Ga0209137_1001650_pt1 | contig 20721 bp, 20 predicted proteins | sample SaaInl5LU_22_DNA_FD_184642 | JGI IMG/M metagenome (GOLD analysis project Ga0209137, IMG submission 184642) | Marine microbial communities from expanding oxygen minimum zones in the Saanich Inlet - ESP_105LU_22_DNA (SPAdes) (version 2) | ecosystem: Environmental > Aquatic > Marine > Intertidal...
GCGTTTCCAAAAATGTTTCCAAAAACGCATTTTTATTTACAGCATAATTGTAAAATGTAAATATTATTGTTACTGAATATGGTAAGAATAATACAAATCACTCGAAATGCGTTTTTGGAAACATTTGGAAACACAAAAAACGCAATATTTCTGATAATAACATAAAGATAATCTATTGATTTATTATAAAATGAAATACGAATGTAAAAAATGTAATTATTCAACAAACAATAAATATGATTTTAATCGTCATGAAACAACATTAAAACACAATGAAACATATATTGACGAAAGTGATGAAAGTGGAAGTGATGACGAACAATATTGTTGTTCTTGCGGTAAAAAATACAAATGTAGAAATGGATTATGGAAACATAAAAAAAGATGCGAACATAATATTTTTAAAGAAGATAGCAAAGATGAATTTTCTTTATTGACAGGGTTAGTGAAAACACTAGTAGAAGAAAGTAAAGAGTTTAGAGGCACAATAGCAACTATGCAACAACAAGGGCAACAACAATCCACAATAATAAATACTCAAAATAATACATTTAATTTGCAATTTTTCTTAAACGAAACATGCAAAGATGCTATGAATTTAGACGATTTTATCGATTCTATTCAAGTTACTATAGAAGATTTGAAACATTTGGGGAAAAAAGGGTATGTAGAAGGAATGTCTAATTTATTTATAAAAAATCTAGAAGAATTAGATATTTCACAACGACCGTTACATTGTAGTGATGAAAAACGAGAAACAATTTATATAAGAGATAAAAATTCGTGGAAAAAAGAAACCGACCAGAAAAATCATTTGACAAGAATCGCTACAGATATTTGTAGAATAAATACAACTGCACTTCAAAATGATTACCAAAAAAAATATCCACATTGCTTAACGGATACAAAATCCAAAGAACACGAAGAATATGGAAAAATTGCTTATGAAGCATTTGGAGGAAAATTAGATATTGATAAAGCAAATAAGAAATTGTTTCGCAATATAATGAAAGCTGCAGTTATAAAAAAGAATATGTTTTAGTTTAACAAAAATATATTTAATAATATTTTTAAAAAAATGATATGAATTTATACTCATTATTATTTATTATATTAATTGATAAAGAAATGGAACTTACAAAAGAAACACCACAGAACGTATTTATTCAAATGATAAATATTCAAAAACAAAAAGAAGAAATAAATGATATATGGAAAAATAGTCCATTTAAAGATTTGGTAAAGTTACAGTCAAATAATGTTGGAAACGTTGGTGAAACATATATACAAGCAATTTGTGATATATGTCAAATTGAAGCCCAAATAGACGGTTTAAAAACAAAGGAAAAAGGAGGTGGAAAAGGAGACGGTTTAATTCAAGGTAAGACAATGGAAATAAAAACATCACACAGAGGTTCAAGTTATTCTAATTTTCAACATGAATTAGGTGAATTTCCTTGGAAATCAGAGTTTATGATATTTATAGACATTTCGCCAATGTTTATATATTTAACTATATTCAAAAATTTTGATGAAGAATTTTATAAAAGTGGTTTGAAATGTTCTCCATATTTTCCAACAAAAAAAATAACATGGAGAAAACATAGTGGTGCCTTTAAATTAGATACAACTGAAAAAATAAATGAAGAAAATATTGTAAATGGTTATACTTATAAAATAAATGATAATATTGATTTAAATGATTTAAGAGCATTTATTTTATCCAAAATTGAATAAAGAATATATTTGAGAACTTCTTAAATTATATGCTGAATTTGTTGATAGAAATGATATTTTATCCCATTCAGTAGTTAGCATTTTTTTTATCATATTGTTTTTATCATCTGCAAAAACAATACCATAACCTTTTCTTCCTGGCAAATCTTCAAAATTCATATAACATTTCATATTTTCTTTCCCAAAACATGTGGAAGGAATATACACATCACATTTTCCTATCATATCTTTATTTCTAGTTGATGATACAGTTCCTCCATCTGACATAGAGTAAATTTTCATTGTGTCGTTTGTGTAATCTATAATGTCGTACATATTGTTTATATGCTTTTTGGACCATATTTGAAATATTGTATTGATTTTAATGCTATTTCCACAAGGTTCATAAAAATTAGTTAATATTTTTGTGGAATGAATCAAATTATAGCCTTTCACTCTTTTACGTGGAACTCCTTTACCATCGCTTTCAAATAACTGTGGTAATATAAAACATACATATTCAGCAAAATGGTATGAATGATTTATAAACTTTAAAGCCGTATGACCCCTTAATCCAAACGGTGGATTGCCAAAAACAACAAATTTTTTCTTTTCATTAGGAAACCAATCTAAATAATCAGCATTTATTACTGATGGATGTCTTGGTTCTATATCTAATGCAATAGTATCAGATGGCAAAACTTCTAAAAATCTTCCGTCTCCGGCAGATGGCTCAATATATTTAAAATCAGCTGGATTATCTCCAAATGATTCAATTACATTTGTAAATATTTTAAAACAATTTACAACTGTATCTACTGGTGTAAAGAATTGGTCTTTTTCTTTTGATGAATAACGAGAATAATCAATTTGTATATTTGATAACTTTAATATGTCAAACTCATAATGTTTTGGTATAGAATTTAATTCAATCCATCGTGTTATTGTTCCAGTAGCAACATTTAATTCGTTGGCTAATTCTTTCAGCGAATATGTTGTAAATAAGTCTTTTATTATAACTAATAAATCATAATTTTCTGATGGTAATGTTTTGTTTTCTTTTTTTACTTCGCCATTGTCTTCATTTTGTGTCTTTGACCTTATTAAATCAATAAGCTGACTTTTGCTTTTTGATTTACATTTTTTAATTCCAAGTTCTTGACATTTTTCTAATAAAATTGATTTGGATGATTTAGTTAATTCCATTTTCGGTAGTATATTTATTTTGCTATTAATAGAAGACATATAATATAATCATTTTTTTATTATATTAAATGAAACTTATTTATAACCATTTCTACTTTTCTGAATTATTCTCTTGTAAAACCTTATTGAAAAATTGTTATAAATCTTTCGTTGTATTGAAATTTTTGTGTAAATATTTATAGATAGCTTCTTCTTTTTGGTCTATTATCCAATAATATTCAACATATGATAATAATTTTTATAAAATATTATTAAAGTTGTTTCGTTTTAATATTATATAAACATAAATTATAAATACTATTATAATATGGTTGTATCAAAAATAAATAAAAGAATAAACTATCCAGAATTAAAAACTATTCCTCAAATTGACATCAAAAAAACACTTGAATTATATCAAATTGAAGTCCAAGATATTGAAATTGTCATTGCTATTGGGTCCCCAAATAAAGATTTTGAAGATGATGATATTATTTATTATCCTATTTATTTAGTCAATAAAGAAAATAAAGTAATTCAAATCGGTGTATATGAAATTGAATCAAACCAATTCGTATCTATGTATTCTGACACTAATGAACTAATAATTGATAATTTTGATGACGCACTTATTTTTTCTTTTGTAAATAAACAAATGCTTAATGATATGCGTTTAAAACCAGAATTCCAAATGAACGATTATGATTATGATGATGACGAAGATGATGATGACCGAAACACGTCTTTAAATTATAAATCTAAAGTTGTTTCCAGTAAAATTTATAAAATACCTGCTGAAAGACAAAACTTGTTTACATTGGCAAGTGATGCACCACCTGAAATAGAATTGATTTCAGAAGAAAGCAAAGAAGACGCCAAAGATATTACAGATAAATATCATTTTAATGAAAGCGATTTATGGATTCAAAAGTGTATGAAAAATAAATTATATACGATTCATGATGTTGAAGGCAATGGTGATTGTTTTTTCGCTACCATTAGAGACGCATTTGCGTCAATAGGACAAACAACTACTGTATTAAAATTAAGGAAACGGTTATCAGAAGAAGTTACCCAAGACATGTTTCAAACATATAGCGAACTATTTTTACAAACAAGTATTGAAGCCAAAGAAAATAAAGATGCCCTTAAAAAGGTAAACGAAAATATAAAACGCGTTGCTGAAACTTTTAAAAATACTCTAAATATTGATGAAAAACGTAAACTCTCGGCACATGCAACAAAATTAAAATCAGAAAAACAACGTCTCGCTAATGAAGTTAAAATGGCTATTTCATTATTGAACGAATATAATTTTATGAAAGGAATAAATAGTATTGAAAAACTGAAAGCGAAAATTATGAAACAAGATTATTGGGCTGATGATTGGGCTGTTTCTACTATGGAACCTATTTTAAACATTAAACTTATTTTGCTTTCAAGTGAAGAATTCAATAATTCAAATAGTTGCGATATGATTCTTAATTGCGGTCAATTAAATACATCTTTATTGCGAAGTGATGTTTATACGCCTGAATTTTATATTATACTTGAATACACTGGTAATCATTATAAACTTGTAAATTATAAAAATAAATCATTATTCAAGTTCAATGAAATCCCTTATGATATTAAAATGTTAATTATATCTAAATGTTTGGAAAAAAATTCCGGTTCATTTTCATACATTCCTGATTTTATTTCTCTTCAAAATAGTTTGCCTAATATTAGTAACAAACCAGTTATTGAAAATGTGTACACAAATACAATCAATAGCAATTTATTTGATGATGACATTGTTTTTGCATTCAATATAAATTCAACAAATAAAAAATTGCCTGGTAAAGGAATTGGTGGTGAAACAATCCCTGAAAACAAAGTAAAAGAATTTAGTGAATTACACGCTATAGACCAATGGCGAAATAAATTGTCAAATATGTGGGTCCAAGAATTCATTTTAGACGACCATAAATGGAGTAGTGTAGAACATTATTATCAAGCTTCTAAATTTAAACGACAAAATCCTGATTTTTATTTAACCTTCTCTTTGGATTCGGGCACAGAACTATCAAGAGACCCTGAAATTGCTAAAGGTGCTGGAAGTAAAGGAGGCAAACATAAAGGCAAACTTATTCGCCCAACAAACATCAAAATCGATGACAAATTTGACATTATTGCTTCTAAAGTATTGTTTGATTCTCAAAAGGCTAAATTTACACAAAATGAAGACCTAAAACAACTCTTATTGGCTACAAAACACGCTAAATTGACTCAATGGGTTCGCGGTAAACCAAATATTGAGTTTTTAGAACTTATGCATGTTCGTGATGAAATGTATAAACAAATGAGTTAACTTTACTTTGAATAATTTATTTACTCTGAATAATCGTTTTATTTTTATAATATTAAAAAATCAATATTATAAAATATTTTCATATATCGTTATTTATTTTCTTTTCTTTCATTCAACAACAACAACTAAATAATTTTCTTGCAATTTTACAATCATTATTTATTGGTATTAATAACAATTTTACACACACATCAATTATTTTATTTGAGTTTTCAATAAGACTTCGTTTTGCATCATTATTCGTCTCATTTTCGTCTTCTAAATTTGGTCCATCCAGATCAGCACTTATAAAATTATTTAAACTAAAATGCTCCATTTCTACTAATAACTTTATAATTATTTTTAATATTTCTCCTGATGTTGTTGCTAATGTTTTCCCATTAAATGGTGCTAATTTCTTCCTATGTCTTACAATTAATATGTAAATGTTCTCAACTAATTGTATAAATTCAGGAATATCTTTAAAATCAATTTTATTGTCGTCTATTATTTTTTGAAGGTTACTAGATATATTATCAAACTCATTTGATGAATTTTTTATTAAAATTTTCAAAATTTCCACTGTATTATGCGGTATGTTTACTTTCATATTTGGATTAGTATTGGTTATGTAATTCATTAACAACACTTTTATTTCAGAATTAGGCGAATTCGGTTTCCTCAATATTGTAGATTTAGACATTAATACATAAATTTATAAACTTTTTCTTAAACCTTAATTAAATAAAGTATTTTTTTATATTATATAATTGAAAATAATTGTATAATATATGAAACTCACTCAACAATCTATTCATAATTTCTTCTTTATTGATAAAAATTACAAACATTTATTGAAATATTCTTTTCAAAGAAATACTAAAAATATTTTGAAAAGTTTGTATACTATTATTCAACAATCCTTCAAAAAATATAACCAATTGTTTTCACATTTGCCCCAAAATAATGATTTTATAAAAGAAACAAATTATACTCAAAACAATATTGTTTATCCATCCGATTTTAATGATTCTGATTTTCCATTAGAAGTTATTACTTACATTAAAAACAATATTATAAACCAACACTACTACACATTTGTTTCAAATGGACGCAAAATAAATGTCTATATTGGCAGCGTTTTACATTCAAATGTTGATAATCATTTGGTTATTGAAAAAATTCTAATGTGGCTTCATATTTTGTCTCATTATTCGTTTCATAAATGTTCCCAAGAGTTGTCAATTTACCTTTATATGACCCCTTTGAAGAAACATTTGCCAAATAAAGGCAAAATTATTGATTGGATACACGTAAATAGTGCTTTTACACGAACTTGTCGCCCTAATTCAGAAATTGTTATTTACAGACAAGAAGAATGGTTTAAGGTATTTATTCACGAAACGTTTCATTGCTTTGGGTTGGATTTTTCACATATGAATGAAACTATGAATATTGTTAATCGTTATATGAGAGACATATTTAATGTAAACGTGGATATATTATTGTTTGAAAGTTATACAGAATTTTGGGCGGAATTATTGAATTCAATGTTTTTTGTTTATTTAGATAATCCTAATTTAAGGACCAATTATAACAAATATTGTAACACTTTAGAACAATTAGTGAACTATCAACGCGTCCATTGTGCGTTAACTATGAATCAAATTTTGGCGTCTCAAGATATAAATTATACTACCCTGATTAGTCAAAAAACAAATTACAAAGAAAAAACAAATGTGCTTGCGTATTTCGTGATTAAAACTTTGTTGTTTATATACTTTAACGAAATGATATTTTTTTGTAATTCTGAAAATAAAGAAAATATTTTACAATTTAGTCATAATTTAGAAACAGTTGAAGCATTTTGCATTTTTATAAAAGAAAAACATGATTCCGATTTAGCAACATTTTTGTTTTCCAATTTGAAATGTAATTATTCACAAAATTGGATCCAAATGGATTTATTTAATTTTATTTAATTTTATTTAATTTTATTTAATTTTATTTTCTTATGTTATTTTATAAGAAATATGAGTAAAAAAGAATTAGAAAATATGAGTGAAGAAGCATTAGAAACAGAATTAGAAGAATTAAGAGTCGAGCTTGTATCAGTTAACAATTCAATACAAAGTGGCCTGGGCGATGGAGTTTTGGCTCAACCAACAGATTTATTTAAAGACAAATGTAAATTAGAAACGAAAATAAATAAACTAGAAGACCGATTAGGTATTACAAATAAAGGTAATGGTTCTGATAATGACGACCCTTATGCTGTTCCTAATGGTGGTTCTGATGTTAAAGGAGGCAAATCTCGTCGTCGCAGAAGGAAGACAAACAAGAAGAAAACCAAAAGGGTAAAGAAGAAGACTAATAAGAAGAAAAGAAAGGGAAACAAAAAGAGAAAAACAAGATCTAGAAGAAAGCATTAAATAAGTATTTGAAACATAAGTAAATAATAAATAATAAATCAAATTTGACATATTATTTATAAAGTCGGTCACAGCAGGGGTCGAACCTGCGACCTTTCGGTTAACAGCCGAATGCTCTAACCAACTGAGCTATGCGACCAAAAGGTGATTAAATTAAAATCAATTTGTATTTGTATTATTATTTCATTATTTAAGCACTGGTGGAAGCAGTCTTGGCACCCATCTTGGCGAAATGAGGGCTCATATACTTTTGGAGGTTAAAGTAAGTGAGTTCGTCATTCTTACCAATCTTCAAAAGGTTTGCAAGTTTGGTGTCGGGTTTGATAATGCGACCGTTCTTCTTGTCTTGGAGTTGGTTAGCACGGATGTAGCTGTTAATCTCCTTGGTGACTTCGGTGCGGGCCATTTCTGAACCGTGAGGTTTATTCAAGAAGGTAGCCAACTCCTCTGAAATAAGGGTGGGTTTAACAAAGCCAGAAGGAGCACGAGGAGCACCAGAGTTTTTGCGCTTCTTGTTGCTGGATTTTTGGGCAACACGAATGTTTCTTTGGTATTGCTTATCAAGAGCACGAAGTTTTGTAACAGCGATGCGAGCCTCTGTGCTCAATCGTTGGAAAATAGTCATCATTTCTGAAATTTGAGAAGATAGACTGACAACATCCTCAACGTGAGCCACATCCTCAACGTGAGCCACATCAGAAACCTCAACAACCTCGTTGGTTACTTCATGAACGACAACAGGAGTTTCTTCATTCTTGAGAGACTGTTCCTTTTTGGGAGCGGCCTTTTTGGATGCCTTCTTGGCGGCCTTGGGTTCAGTAGAGGGTTCAGTAGAGGGAGTAGTAGAGGGAGTAGTAGTAGTCTTGTTAGTCTTTGCCTTTGCCATTTTATTATACTATATCTAAACATTTACTTTTTAAGTAGTTTTACGCATAAAATATATTATTTACTAAATGATAATAAGTCTAAATAAAATTAATTGAATTGATATAAAATAAAAATTGTTAAAAATAATAAAATAAAGGAAAAATTAATTAGAATCATAGTCAGAATCATAGTCAGAATCATTTGCGGCAATAGAAAACGATTCGTATAACCAAGGCAAAGCAATTGCGGCGTTTTCATTTACAATTGTCAAAGCTCCTAAAATATACATAGCACCAAGATTTTGATAAGTTTCATCTATTCCCGCGTAAATAAAATTTTCCATAATATTTAAGGCAATAATTTTTAGTTTAACAATGTCTTCAATAAATCTCAAATTTAATAAATTTATTCCTAAAAATGGATTGCCTGTTGGAGGACAAATATGTATTTTAACATGAGAAGAAATAGAAGCTCGATAGTCCCAAATATCTTGTAATTCTCTTAAAAATCGGATAAGTTTTACTTTTGATAAAGATAAAAACCACTCATCCGAACTATAATTACCGAGTCGGTTAATGTATTGAAATAAATCTAGAGATCTAAAGTGTAATGTTTTTTCAACATTTATTTCAGGGATATCTTTTTCAATAAATAAGTTAATTTTGAAATTCAATAATTTACTCAAACTAACAATATGGCATATTTTCATAAACACTTTATTATCCATTATTTTGCGGTTATATGGATTTTCAATATCAAAATAGTTGTTTTCTTTAAATAAGTTATAAATGGAAGATAGTTCAAAACCATAAATAAAACCATCATCGTCTTTAAAACTGAAGAATTGGTGACAATGAATTTTACTTAAAGGTTCTAATGAATAAAAATCACTATCATTAGTGCATAAATTTCTTTTCAAAAATGCTGGGCCGTGAAGCCAATTATAAGTTCTCTGTAAATAGCCTCGTGTAAATCGCTGTAAAATTAAAACATATTTATCGATAATTAAATAATTTTTGATGCGATTTATTATATTTTTTTTGTTGCCAGACAATTTCAATTTGTAATGTTTTGCAATTATTTTTATTTGGTGTAATGAATAACTGGTAATTTCGAAATAGAAACTTGTATTTTTACAAGGAATTATCATTTCTTCGTTAGAAATTTTTTGTTTTTTGTTTGTAAAACCCATTTTATTTTGTATGCTTTTAACATTGTCAAAATCTTTTGAAGGGATATGAAATAACTCATATAATGGTTTAATACTCATTAATGTATTTTATATTATAATAATGTTAAATCTTTGAATTATTTTAATAAATTTATAATGTTCATAATGAATTTACACCCTTGAAGATTTAAAACCGCACCCCTGACTATTTTTTAAATTTTTCTCAAAATAATATAGATGACTAAAGAAGCAGTAAAAAAAGCGAATGATAATGGAGTCAATAATATTGCGTTACAAATCAAATGGAATAAGAATGGAGAAGCATATTTGATTTACCAATAAGTTTGTAAAAATATTCAAAGAATTATATTTAATAATAATCTATTTTGTTTTTTATAGAATAATAGACATCATAAATGGTGTAAATCTTTAAACCGAAATTTAATTTACATTTACAACATTAAATAAAAAAAATGATTTAAAGATTAGACAACACTATAAAGTATAATAGTATAAAAGCAAGATGAGCCACGCAATTATTGACGGAACCCAAATTGACACCAGTGTATTTTCCTATTCTGCTCCCAAGGCATATGCCAAGGGTGGAAAGGTAGTGAATTTGTATAACAAGTTTATGAAGGAGTCTTTATGTATTTCAACGCCTCTTATTCTAACTTGGGGTGCTCAAGAGGGAATGGACCAACAAAAGAATCCTACAGGGAAGTTTTCAATGTCGCTACAGTTTCCAACACGAGAGTATTCTAATGATGATTTAGATGCTTTCTTGAATTCAATGAAGGAGTTGGAGCAATCAGTAAAGAAATCAGCGATGACATATTCCAAGGAGTGGTTTGGAAAGACAATAAACAGTGCGGAAGTTATGGAGGAGAAATTCAATGTTATGTTGCGACATCCGAAGGTTAAGGGTAGTCAAGAAATTGATTACAATAAACCACCAACTTTGACGGTAAAGGTGCCTTGTTGGAATGGTGTATGGCAATCTGAAATTTATGACGAAGATGGGAATCCTTTGTATATCAAGGGAAAGACTGACGGTGTAAGTCCGTTGGATTTCTTGAAACCCAAGACGCACGTCATATGTTTGCTCCAATGTGGAGGGTTATGGTTTGTGAATGGTAAGGTATCAATCACGTGGAATTTAAAGCAAGCAATTGTTCAGAAACCAAAGCAAACAATTGAAGGAATATGTTTGTTGAATATTAAGTCATCAGATAAGGAAAAGTTGAAGACAATCCCTACACCAGAGGAGGATGCTATTGACAATGATTTGATACTGACTATTGTAGAAGATAGTGATGATGAGGATGAAAAGAATGTCGAGGAAGGATATTCAATTACAGAGAAAGAACCTGGACCTGAAGTTGAGTCTGAAGTTGAGCCTGAAGTTGAGCCTGAAGTTGAGCCTGAAGTTGAAGTAAAAGTAGACGAAGTGAATGAACCTGAACCAGTAAAGAAAAAGAGAGTTATTAAAAAGAAGAAGTAAATGTAATGATAAAGATTAACATAAATAAATAAAAATAAATAAAAATAAATAACAAGATAAAAAGATAATAAGACAATAAAATAGTCTATGTAAATAATTATATAGACTATTTTTTTAATTGACAAAATAATAAAAATCCAAATACTTATTAATTTGAAATCAAATTAATGTTAACAATAATATTAGATTTATCTTCTACATCATAAATGTCATCTTTTATAGTAGAAATTCCTTCCCCAAATAAAGTATATTGTTGTTTTTTCTTAATAAATAAGTTAGACAATTGAATAGTAACTTTTCTATTTGTATCTAATTGTATTTCAAGATTAGAGTTATTTTGTAATAGTTGAAAGACATCATCAAAACTAATATCAAAATCAATAATAAGATTATTATTTTCATCGATAGACATATTATCAGGTAAAGTAGGATTACATAATACAATCAATTCTTCATTATTTTTAGTTGAAAAATGAAGTTCATTGTGCCATAAAGGAACAATATACATATTTTCATTTACGCAAAGTTTATAAACATTATTTTCAAAAAGGTCATTAATTTTAGGATTTAAAGTATAGCATAATACGTTGTCATATTTTTTTAAAATGATTTCACGAATTTGTTCTAAAACATTTTGGCTCAAATGTAATAAATGTTTGTATTTCATTAAAAATGTATAAATCATCAAACAGTGTTCTTTTTCAAGGTTATTAAATAATTGGATAGAAATTGTTTTATTGTTGTTTAAAATATCATTAACTGTGTTATAAATAAAATCAGAATATTTTTTTTCAAATAAAGAGTTGATAAATGTTTTCAAAAAATAGGAAAATGTAAGGAAGTGATTAAAAGTATTGTCATAAGAAAAATTTTCTTCATTATGAAAAGTAGCATATTCATGTTCATTTTCATGTTCATTTTCATTTTCATAATCATTTTCATTTTCATAATAATAAACTTCATTTAAATAAGAATATGCTTCATTAATTTCTTGAAACTTTTCTTTTGCTTCTTTTGTATTATTATTTTTATCAGGATGATACAAAAGGGACATCTTATGATATTTTCGTTTTATAAAATTAAGATTTAAATCACAAATTGGTATGTCATTTACACCAATAGTTTTAGTAGCTTTTTCCCAGTTCATATAAATATAATATAATCCATAAAATAATTTTAATATAATAAAAATTAAAATATGTATTTATTATAAATTGTTAATTTGCTGACATAAAAAAAGAAAATAATTTTCTAAATGAAAAATAGGACGATAATTATTATTATAATATTTTAAAAATTCAAAAGTTTTTATCATTGTTTTGGTAATATTTGTAGAAGTTATTTTTTTTTCTTCATTAATTAAAAATTGTAATATATACCATAAAACGTTATAAATATTCATTTCAAAAATTAAAATTTCATACATAATTTCGCGAAAATGTATTATGTTAATTTCATTATAATTCAAAATTTGTTGTAGAATTTTGTCGCAAAGTAGTTTATAAGAAGGTTGAACATTATTAATATTTTTAATATTAGTTATATTAAATGTTTTAATATTTTTATTTAATTTTATAAAATAATTTTGTTTTTTATTATTTTCAGTGCTACATTTATTTGAATTTAAAATAAAATTGTTATAAATAATTTTGTTGTATTGTGTCTTTGAAGGTCGTGGTATATTAATTATATTACAAGAGTTTAATATGTTGTCATTAATAAAACTATATTCTTCAGTAATGATAAAAAAAACAATATTCAAATGAGAAAAATTATTAGATTGCATATAACTATAAAATATTTCCAATAGCTCATTATTTATATAATGAAAATTTTTACAAACAATGATGCCAGATTTATGTTGTTTTGTTGAAATAATATCAATAATAAGAGTGTATATTTCGTGCCAAAGTTGTTTAGAGTTACAACCTAATAAAGACATATCTATTTCAAAGTGAATATCACTAATTTTGAAAAAAAAAGGTTCTTTATTATATAAAACATTTGCCTTTTTTTCGTATTTTAAAGAACTTGGGCTATAATTTTTTATAATAAATAAACATTGACTATATTTTCCGGTTCCGGATGGACCAAATAACATTATATTTTTTAATTTATGTATATCTTGTGGGAATAAGTCATAAATTTTCGTTAGTTGTGGATGTAAATTATAAGAAGTTACATTATTAATATAATCTTCAAATGAAGTATCATAAAATTTCATATATTGTAAATATGTTATACTGTTTAATATTTAATTTTATAATAATCAAAATAAAAATATATTGAAATAAACGTAAAAATATATAAGTAAAAATCAATATAATAATAAATCATTTAATTTATTAATGTATTATTTAATAAACATAAATGTTTCAAATAAAGAACCAAATAGTTGTATAAAGTTTGATTTCAAATATATATTTTTAGGAAATACAATAAATAATCGTATTTTAGAAAATGGTAAATTTACACGAATATATTATTCTACACCATTATGTAGTTTCAATGGAATCTATATTTTGTTATACGTAGATGGTCTTTGTGAGTCTAATTGTAATAATTCTTTCAATAAAAAGTTAAATATAAACGCAGAAAAAAATGGAACATTATTGAATAACCTTAAACAAATAGAAGAAAAAATATTGAAGGTAGTTGAAATAAAAAACAAAACAATAACTTGTAGCATTTTTAATGAATTAACAAAAGGTGTTTTGAAAATAAACTATAAAAACAATATTAGCAATAGTCAAATAATGTTGAAAATTTCAGGAATATGGGAAACAGAAGATTCTTATGGATTGTCATATAAATATTATTATTTGAAAGAGCAGAATTTAATGATATAATCAGACAAAAATTAAAAATGGGTTGCTTCAAATTATAAACTAATATAATAATGTGACAAATATGAAAATATTATATTTACAATTGAAAAAAATAAGAGAAAATAATTCAACATAATTGATTTATAGAAATTGTATAAATGGTTTGTTATTAGGCTAAATATTTGTAATATTATTATAAAGCCAAGTGATAAAAGATATAAACTATTATACAAATAATAATTTGTATTAGATTTGTTAGACATAATCTCCTTTTTATATTTTTTGGTATTATGAGTGGTAAGTAAAATAGATAAAATAGTAATAACTATTGGTAAAAATATTACAAATTCGGATAAAGGAAATTTGCCATTGTTTTTAGCAGGAATACTTAATAAATAAACAAATACCAAAAATATCATTGTAGCAGCACTAGAAATATTTCCAAAAAATTTAGCATAGTATGAACTAGAACATTGAAACAAACCACCTATTAATAAAAAGCAAAAAGATAATAATAAAGTAATAATATTTAGCAAAACCAAACCACTTATTAACATTAGACTTAATTATAATATAATAAATATAGATTATAATATAATAAATATAGATTATAAAATAATTTTATTTGATATTTGTTATAATCAAAAAAATTGCTAATGAATTGATTTGAGGGCTTCAATGTCATTTTCCAAGTTTTTTATTTTTGCAATTAAAATCGGAATTAATTCCACATAGTTTACCGATTTATAATTATAAAATAAATCTTCTCTTACTAAATTAGGGAAAAAAATTTCAACATCCTGTGCGATTAATCCATAATGTTCTCTTTTATTTTCATCTCCAATATACCGATATGTTACCGGATTTAAAAAACTTAATAGTTTTGATTCTTCATTAGTAATATCACGTATATTTGTTTTCAAATTTATATCAGATGGGTTTTGTATAGTTCCTTTAACAATAATATCACTTTCCAAAAATAAGTCTTTTTTTGGGTCCTTCAAAGTTATTTTTGTGTTATCAAATTTTTTCCATAAGTTGTTATTATTTTCTTTTGAAGTAAATTCTTTTATAAAACATTTGTTATAATTATCTTTTGATGTCATACTTTATATAATATTATAAATAAATTCTAATATAAATTCTAAAATAAATTCTAATATAAATAATAAATATAAATAATAAATATTTTTGATTTAAATAATTTATTAAAATTTCCAAAATAAACAAGTTTAAATATAATATCATTATAAATATATTTATGAATTTTATAAATTCCAATAGAAAATATGTGAGTATACACTCAGAAGACAGAGATATGTTAAAGTATCCGAGTTCATCCACTTTTTCAATAGATTTACCTAATGATATTATAAATGTCAAAGCAGTTCGTTTAGTAGATTATGCGTTTCCATCAAATTACAATACTTTTTCAAAGTCTCTTCAAAATACAGTTATAAAATTCAAAATTAGCAATCCATTTAATCCACAAGAAACATCTATATTTAACAATTTAAATGAAGATTCATTTGTTGCTTTGTTTTATAATAAAGATTATGAATACAGTGTTGAAATTTCAGAAGGGTTTTATAATCCTCAACAAATGGCAAATGAACTAACCAATAAATTTAATGAAGCTGTAACAAATAAAATAATAAAATTTTTTCAGATAAATAAACCGACTGATACATCAAGTGATTTCAGTGATTTTAATTTTGCTACATCATTGGAAACTATTAAACAAAAAAAATATAATGATTTTATTTTTGCGTATGATGATGTAAAACAAAAAATAATGATAGGAAACAGAAAAGATGGGTTTACAATAACAAATTCTTCTTTATTTAATAAAACATATTTACAAAAACTCAAATATAAAGAATTTAATAATTGGGGATTGCCAGCACATTTAGGTCTTAATATGACAGATGATATTTCAAAAGAGCAGACCGAAATACTGCCAAGATTTTATCATATGGAAGGAGATGACGGTTATTGGTTGCCTTCATATGGAGAAGATGTAAAAGTTCAATTTATAGAACCAAAAGAAAAAATCAATTTGTTTGGACCTTCTTATTTTTATTTGGAATGTGCTGGACTAAATATTATAGATGAAACATCACCTTACGAAATGAATGAATATACTTTGACGAATACTTCTACAAATAGTCGTGTGCGTTCGGCTCTTGCTAAAATTCCAATTCCTAGCACACCCATGTCGCAATATTTTGATACAAACACGAATTTTTGTGTTGAGGTTGACAAGAGAAGCCGATTAAGTAAACTAACATTCAAATTAAGATATCATAATGGAGAATTAGTGACATTTGGACGGTTTGAATATTCTTTTACAATTGAATTCATCATGGTGTAGATATATTTAAGAAAGTACTTAAAGATATAAATGCAATTTTAAATACAGTTAAATGGCGTCATTAGAAATTGCTGATAAATTGCCTAAATATAAAGCTGAAAATAAAGACGATGAAGAAACTAGTTTTGATGAAAATGATGAATGTTGTATTTGTTTAGAAAAAGATAACTTATGGAAAACAAATTGTAATCATATTATATGTAAAGATTGTATTTCAAAAATGAAAACCAAAAGATGCCCGATGTGTCGTAAAAACATCACAAAAGAAATTAATCAACTTATTGGAGAAAATAATAATATAGATTATGCTCAACTTAGTTTACAAGAATTAAGTGAGAGGTTACCGTTTAATATGCCGTTAGCTTATGCTAATTAATTTAACACATCAATCCGTGTGTATTTTTTATCCACTCTTTTAGTTTCTCAATGTTGCAAGTTTTATAGTCAACATAGCAGCCATCTAACGAATAAAATATTGGTTTTTTCATTTTCTTTGTTTTGTAAAAAATATAGTCAGGGAATTTGGGTGTTTTACCTTTATGAATATAAATATTTTCATTTATTTCGCGAATAGTAATTTCGGTTTTTCCTTGTAAAATAGGAATAACTTCATCTAAAGCAATGTTTTCTAATGGACGATTCCCGAAACTTTTTAAAGAAATATTATTGGATCCAAATACAGCATACAATCCAAATTTACCTTTTTTTATAACAACAGTTTTTTCTTTATAAAGTCCCAAATCTTTTACATTTTTATCACTATTATTGGTCGTAATTTCTTCTAATACATCTTCTAGTTTATATTCACCTTGTAATAATTTATCAAAGTCAATATCATCTTTTATTTTTTTGAATGAAACGTTATCTTTTTTAGATTTAGTTTCGTCAAAACATTTCACAACAGGTCCATATTTGGCAAAAATAACTTTATGATTATCATCAAATTTATATTCAAATTGTTCTGATTTTATAGATTTCAAATAATGTTCAATTTTGTTATTACATTCACCACACACTTGGATATAATTTTGTTTTCCCTTTGCAACCTCATCTAAAGCATTTTCCATTTTATTTGTGTAATTATAATTAAATAGTTCTTCAAAATTTTCTTGTAAATAGCTATTGACTATTTTGCCTAATGGGTTCAAAATGAGTTTATTATTTTCGTTTCCAATTTCTATTTCATTTTCAACAACATTTATCGTTTCTTCTTGTAAATCTAATTCATATGTTTCACATTTTATTTTTTTTCCTTTAATGTTTCCCTTTTTCACATATTTTCGGTCTTGAATTTTATCTACAATAGAGGCAAAGGTTGATGGCCTACCGATTCCTTTTTTTTCCAAAGTTGAAACTAATTTGGCTTCACTGTAATGTAAATGTTGATTTCCAATAGAAACATTTGCGACAGCTTTTTTGAGAATTAATTTACTACCAATTTGTAGTCGTGATAAATAATCGTAAAAACTATCAGAAATATTATTTTTTATAATTTGCCAACCAAGAAAAACAGGTTTATCACATTTATAGGAAAAATAATAGTTACAAAACGTGTCTTCTAATTTCGCATTTAAAACATCATATATAGCATCACTCATACAACTTTCAATTGTATTGTTCCAAATATATTTATACATTGTTTCTTCTTTTTTCTCCAATTTCATATCGGATACATTTATTTTTGATATGTCGGTTACTCTTATTGCTTCGTGTGCGGTTTCTTGGTCTTCTTGTGACTTTTGTTCTGTATTGACATACTTATGACCGTATTTAGTTTCAATATAGTAATGGGTTAATTTAATAAATTCAGCACTATATGTGGTTGATTCTGTTCGCATATAGGTAATTAATCCGATTTCATATAGTTTTTGACATAAAGACATTGTTTCTTTTGGAGAATAATGCAAGTGATTGCTAGCCATTTGTTGAATAGAAGAAGTTGAAAAGGGTGTGGGAGGAGATATATTGGTTCGTTTTATAGAATAATTGTATGTATGGTCTTTTTCTACTTGATCGAAATAGTCTTCCAATTCGTTTTCAAATTTGGAAAAAGATTTATTTAATGTAAAAGGAATATTATGTGAAGTGAAATATCCTGTTATATAATAAGATTTTTCAATAATTTTATTTTTACCTTCAACATCATTTTCACAAATAAGACGCAAAGCAGGTGATTGGCATCGACCAGCAGACAAATTTTTGTTCCCTAATTTCCATAATAATGGCGAAACTCTGAAACCAACCAAAAAATCCATAATTTGACGAGCCATTTGTGCGTTTACTAAATTCATATTTAGTTTTACAGGGTTTTCATATGCTTTAATAAGGCATTTTTGTGTAATTTCATTGAATATTATACGTTTTGTAGTTAATGTATTGAGATGAAAATGCTGACAAATGTGCCATGCAATTGCTTCTCCTTCGCGGTCATTATCTGTTGCCAATATGACTTCAGAGCATGCATTAATTGCTTTTTTTAGTGTCTGTATTTGATGATTTTTGGATGCGATTGGAGTAAAGTTGGTATTGAAATTATTGTTTATATCAATGTCTTTAAGTGATTTTATTTCGCGAATATGTCCGAATGAAGCAACACATTTTATATTTTTTGATGCTAAATATTTTTCAATTGTATCACACTTGGAAGGAGATTCTACAATTAGTAGTGGATTCATTTTATAATTATATTAGTATAAAATGAAATCTTTAGACCTTTTTGAAAATGGTGTAATTTTTAACTTAAAATTCAATATATTTCAAATTTAATATCTTATTTGGTTTATATTTTAGTATATCAAATTCAATATTAGTAGTAGGAAATTCCGAAGAACCATAAATATCTTGTAATAATAACCATTCAAATAATCCACCAGGGTATACAAAAGTATTTTGAAAACCTAATTTACGCAATTGTTCTCCTTTGGAATACATATTTTCATCATTACTGTTTTTACCATAAACAACCAATTTTGCATTATAATTTCCTAATTTCATAAATTGATTGATAAGTTCTTCTTCTCTATTAATGTCAGATGTGCTAGAAATTAAACAGTTTTGTTCTGATTGTGGAAGTGTATTAATGAGTAAAAACATTTCTTGGTTTTTTATAACATATTGAACGTCTTCAAAATTTATTTTTTTAATAGATTGATTGTTACCCATAATATAAATATTTATGCCTTATATTTATATTATGTAATGTATATTTATTTTTTTGTGTTCTTATTTTTTATTTTGTGTAGTTATAAACATAATGTAAAATGCCAAATATTAAATCAAATAATAAAATATAATACGCCTTTTCATTATGCTGAAATGCTAAAAAAGCAAAAACCGCATAAAAAAAAGAATGAATATAACGATTCCACCAAACGTTTTGACCGAACATTCCGGATTTTTTTAATCCTAAAAATTCGACAATAAAAAAAGCAAAGGACATTAATGAATACATTATTCCTAACGGCAAAAGAAAATCAATATTCTTTTTTGTTAAAAACATTGTAATGTATACTAAAGAAAGACGAACAAAAATACAAATAATAAAAAGTGGGTTCATTTATTTTATAATAAGTATATAAAAAAACTATTGTTGTTTTTTTCTTCTTTTCACTTCATTGTTAAAATCTTTTTTTGTAAGTTTATAACCCCAATGCTGTAAAACTTGACGAATTTTTGGACTTACACTTTCGTCATTATAATCGGTTTTTTTCTTTAAAATTTGAGTAACTAAAAACCTCATAAAACGTCCTTTTGGACCAGCAATTCCTAACCATCTTTTAATTTGTCGTTTGTCATCATCACTTCTTTTTCCCATATAAAAATTACAATACCATTGAACCCAACCATATGGATGTGATGGTTTAATCCATTTTTTGGATTCCCAGAATTTTAAAGAAGTTCCAACTTTTACCTTATACTTGTTTTTATTTTTGTCATATTTTTCTGAAACCAAATTTTCCATCGGTATATTTTTCCACCAATTCTTTGGATAATTGTTTAAAGGTGGTAATAGTTTTTTCTTCAACACACCAGAATAAATGGGTCTCCAATATGTCCCACCAAAACTTCCTAATTCAAACATTTCTTTTGGTGTCAAATTAGGTGTAAAATTAGGATAATCGGAAAACTGTAGTCTGCTTTTTTTATTTGTTTTATTTGTTTTATTTGTTTTATTTGTTTTATTTGTTTTATTTGTTTTATTTGTTTTATTTGTTTTATTTGTTTTATTTGTTTTATTTGTTTTATTTGTTTTATTTGTTTTATTTGTTTTATTTGTTTTATTTGTTTTATTTGTTTTATTTGTTTTATTTGT
>Ga0209137_1001652_pt1 | contig 20716 bp, 21 predicted proteins | sample SaaInl5LU_22_DNA_FD_184642 | JGI IMG/M metagenome (GOLD analysis project Ga0209137, IMG submission 184642) | Marine microbial communities from expanding oxygen minimum zones in the Saanich Inlet - ESP_105LU_22_DNA (SPAdes) (version 2) | ecosystem: Environmental > Aquatic > Marine > Intertidal...
GCCGACCATTTGTCGAAGCGCACAAAATTTCAATAAACACTAGAGTAAAATCCGACTTGGATACAACAAAACTTTTCGCAATTGAGATTAGTCATAGGCGCATTTCATGTTTGGTACTGGAATTAATGCGGCGGCGTATACCAAGGCTTTTACTTACCTTGCGTAGTGTGGCAATGTTCTTCCAAAGGGAGCCTGTACCATGCGTGTTTTGAAAAGTTTTTCTTCATTGATAACGATTGTTCTCGTTGTAGCTTTTTCCTATTGGCTGATGATATTCGGCCAGCCCTACTTTAAGTCTGAGCCCGTCCCTATGGCGCCCCCTTCACCTTGGGATAGTTTGAGCGCTAACGACTATCAAACAGCAGCTTCCGGGCTGAACCAGCTTTGGGGCGAAGACATCACTTTCATCCGCATCAGCCTGCAACAACCAGATAAACTGGAGGCGCTGAGCTGGCGCCAAGACACAACGGCGACGCGCACGGCTGAGGTTACCTATTTACAAAATAATAACCCGTTTCTAGCCTCCGTTAATTTGGCCAGTGGTGAAGTTATATCCAGTAGCCCCATGCGTGGTGGCCATCCAATGTTGTCGAATAATGGCGAACTGGGCCCTGCTGTCATGGAACTGTCGAGCGATCCGCAAGTGCTCGCGGCGTTAGCCAAACGTAATATTGCCGAAGGCGAAGCCATTTGCCTACCTCGCACCATCGGACGGTTTTTTGCCGATAAAGCAGATATCAAACGCGATCGAATAGTGCGCCTCGACTGCTTCTATATCAAGAGCTCGGGCGGTCTTGGAATTTTACCATCCAACAATGTCTTTGCCCGGCCGATTGAAGGCATAGGCATTTTATACAATATTAGCCAGCAGAGCATTGTTGAGATTGTTGATACCTATGCAGGCAAGCCAGCTCCCCCGCATGATATCTCGACCGAAGAATTTCACGAAGGTGCCATGGGACTTCGTGCGGCGCTAAAGCCGATACAGAATTCGCGCCCTCAAGGAAATAATTTCACCATCGCCGACAGTAAAGTCAGCTGGCAAGGCTGGCAATTCCGTCTTCGCTTTGACGCCAGACAAGGCACAATTCTAAACCGTGTTGGCCATATCGGGCCAGACGGTTTCCGTTCTGTAGCCTATGAAATCGCCATGTCCGAAATGTTTGTGCCCTATTACGACAATGACCCGAACTGGTATTACCGTGCCTATTTCGATATGGGCGAATATGGCTTCGGCAATTTATCGACAGCTTTGCGCGGTTCAGATTGTCCGGCCAGTGCGGTCTATCAAAACGTCATGTTACATCTGCCCGACGGAACGCCATATGAAGCCGATAACAGGATCTGTATTTTTGAGCATGATCCAGGCCACCCCTCATGGCGCCATCATGAAGCCCTGTTCGACGGCATTCCAGCTATGGCGCCGCATCAGTCCCGCCGCGCCACCGAGCTTGTTGTTCGCATGGTAGCAACCATTGGTAATTATGATTACTTCCAAGATTATGTGTTCGGGCAAGATGGTCGCTTACGCATTCGCCTCATTTCAACTGGCATTGATGCGGTAAAAGGCGTTGTCTCGGAAACTATGGCGGATGCCAGTGCTGTTGCTGATACGGCCACGGGCACGCTAATTGCTCCGTATCGTGTCGCCGTTAATCATGATCACTTCTTCAGCTATCGCATCGACATGGATGTCGATGGGGCGGAAAATAATTTCGATCGAATGAAGTTGCGAGCGATTGCACAAGCTGAAGGCGCGCCGCGCATCGGCATATGGGGCGTCGTGCCAGAGCGTATTCAGTCCGAACAACAGGCGTTGACCAAAATGAGTGCGGTTCGCCCCGCCCTGCTGGTTTTCTCAAGTACCGATAAGACAAATGCCATGGGTTATCCAAGCGGTTATCAGCTTATGATGCCGAATGTGCGCCCGCTGGTCAGCCAATTAGACGAGACCTACAAGCGCGCCTATTTCGTTCAGAATAATCTTTGGGTCACGCGCTTTAAGCCGAACGAGATTTTCGCCTCCGGCCTACCCGTTAACCAATCGGCTCCCTACCTTGGCTTACCCGAATACATTGCCGATAATGAAAACCTCGAAGCAGAAGACCTCGTCGCGTGGACAACGATCGGCTTCCACCATGTGCCTATGGCCGAGGATTGGCCGGTCATGCCATCGAAGGTCGATGAGATTGTTTTGAAGCCACGCAATTTTTTCGATCATAATCCGGCCATTGATCTACGCGCCGATTAATTTGGTATGCAGGCTAATTGGATGTGTGCGCTAATGTGTTTTGCCCTCCAGCAAATCGAACGCGCCACTTCTTAAATCGTCCACACCGGCGATAAGCTTGTTTTTAGCAATCTTATTAGAAGGTGTGCGCGGAAAGTCATCAACGTAAGCGATATAGCGCGGCACTTTAAATTTACTGAGCCGTTCTACGCAATGCGCCTGAATATCTTGCGGCGTTACGTCCGCCGCAGTTTTACCATCGGCCAGCATGATATAGGCTTTCACCTCTTCGTTGCGCATTGGGTCAGGCACGCCGACCACGGCCGCTTCAACAATCGCATCATGCTCGGCCAATACGTCTTGCACTTCAATCGCCGCGATATTTTCACCGCTGCGTTTAATCATTTCCTTCAGCCGACCGACAATAGAGACATAGCCATCGGCATCCATGACAGCGACATCGCCAGTGCGAAACCACTTGCCGCGAAAGCTCTCGCGATTGGCATCGGGCTTTTTGTAATAGCCCCAAAATAATCCGTCTCCAGCAATGCATAATTCGCCGGGCTGGTTGCGCGGTTTTTCAACCCCGTCTTCATCGGCAATCATAATCTCGCGATACGGCGCAGGCAGTCCAACCGTTCCCGCCCCAACTTTATGGGTGGCCGCGATCGGCGTGTATAGGGCAACCCCCACTTCCGTCATACCAAACGCATCGCGTCCGACACAGTTAAACCGTTTCTCAAGCGCCGCATGCGTATCTTCTTTATGATAAAAAGCAGAGATATAACGAAGCTGATTATCACCATCATCCGCCGCCTCAGGCATAGCTCGGAAGACCGGCGGCGTGATCGTCGCCACATGAATATTGTAACTGCGGATCCATTCACGAAACTTCGACAGAGAATGCTGTGCCGCTATAAAGGCTGTACCATTCCCGCGTAGCGCCATCAGAACTTGCAATTGCGGGTCCATGTAAAACATCGGGAATGTAACGAGTATATTTTCCAAACTGAGCAATTGGAAATTAGCTGCGACTAAAGATAAGCGCAGCCAATAATCTTGTGACTGCATGCAACCCTTTGGCATGCCCGTCGTGCCAGAAGTATATTGAATAGATAATAAATCGGACGCATGAACGGGTGCGGGCGATACAAATGGCGCGTGGCCGCTTGCTAAAACCTCGTCGAACATATGGCCGGGCGCATTGCTCAGATTACTGGCAGTGCTCCGTTCGCCCAACACAATCATACGGTCTGTGGTAATCTTCACACTGTCATCCGCGACCGCTTCCACCACCGCCTCAAACATCGGGTCATAGACCAGAAAAGAAGCATCGCTATCAGACAGCACATAAATCAGTTCACGCACCGTGTAGCTCGGATTAACCGGCACCATCACCGCACCTATTTTAGCGATCGCAAACCAGCTGAGCAAAAAGCCCGGTGAGTTAGGCGTTACCAGCGCGACATGCGACCCCTTACGCACGCCCATACGCATCAGTGCATCCGCGAGCTTATCAGTCTTCTCATCAACTTGGGCATAGCTGAGTTTTTCATCGCTTTGAAAAAAATGCACTGCCGTCTTAGCGCCGAGAACCCTCGCTTTTTCACTCAGTAATTCGGCAAAATTTGCATTTATCGATAGGCTATCAATGCGCGATTTGGCCTCAGCAATATGCACTAGCGTTGCTTCATGTGTCATTTGGCGGCCTCCTTCTAAGAGCTAAACTGCAGATAAACCAGCCATTCGGCAGCTAACACGGCACCTTGCGACCCTTCGGCCTCAAAGCTGGCATCCAAAGTAACGAGGGCAGCCTTGACCCCTTTTGGTTCTGAATGTTTCAGATGAAACCGCGCTCGGAACATTTGGCCAGTTTTGACCGGCTGAATGATACGCACTTTATTGAAGCCATAGCTGAGGCGGAAAACCATTTCGCCTTCCGGCCACACCAATGATTTAGCCATGCGGGTGAAAGTAGAAAGCAGTAAAGAGCCTTGCACGATTGTGCCACCGAAAGGTGTGTTCGCTTTACAATAATCGGGATCATTGTGAATGGGCCCATCATCGCCAGACGTAGCGGCATGACTGCTGACTGCGGCTTGGTCATAACAGTACCATTGCGTTAGGCCCATTTCCTCACCGGTTTTTGCTTTTAGGTCTCTGAGAAAATTCTCTGCATCGCTCATAGTTTATTCCCCTCCACGTTCGACTTAGCATTTTAGTTTATGTTTAAGCCGTGATATCCGGCGGTGTTTGCCATGGTGCTGCCTCTTCAAGAGCATAAGCCAGTTCAAACAAAACATCATCCCTACCCTGGTCAGCCATAAAATGGGCACCAATTGGAAGGCCATTCGCAATGCCCATCGGCACCGACATTGCCGGCAATCCATAAACATTAGCGATGGCCATATAACTCATCATGTCGGCAATCATCTTCCCATCCTTGGCGAAGCTGCCTTGCGGGGTTAGCACATCATGCGCGAAAGGCATCATCGGCGTCACCGGTGTTAAAATAATATCGACCGTTTCAAACCCGCCCAGCAAGCTAGCTTGATAGTGCCCAAATGCCTCTAAGGCGCGGGCCTCGGCGTGCTCGGGTAAGTCACGCGATGCAACACCCATTGATGTCGTGAATGGCGATAAAAGCTTATTTTCTTCAAATGCCGCGCCAGTCGCCTGCTCAATCGCGGCCACAAGAAACGGCATACGCACAAGGAACATATTTTCGACATGTTGCCAAAACCCCTGACCGTCGACACCGACTAGCGACAGGTCAACAATCTCATGACCGAGATTAACACAGCGTTTTGCGGCGGCAACAATTTCATCGCTTATGGGCTGCGCTACGCCGACCTGCTGAATATTATCGAACATTAAGCCGATTTTGAAACGTCGCTTTTGCGGCCCAGCTTTCATCGTAGGCAGTGGCGGATAAACCGCTTGGTCTGAGCGATCCTGCGTCACATCAAACAGCAACGCGCTATCGCGTACGCTCCGCGTTATGGCGTGGTGATGTTTCAATAGTGGGTGCGTGCCATCCGCTTCACCAGATAGCAAACGCCCGCGCGATGGCTTAAACCCAAACGTCCCGCAAAAAGATGAGGGCATGCGAATAGACCCTGCACCGTCCGTGGCATGAGCTGCCGCAACATATCCCGCAGCAACCGCAACCGCTGAGCCACCGCTTGAACCCGCTGCTGTTTTTGAAACATCCCATGGGTTAGCGGTCGTGCCGAATGTCTGATTGGCCGTCACGGGTAGCGACGCAAATTCGGGCGTATTGGTGGCGCCGATAAAAGTCAAACCCGCCTTTTTCAGAGCCGAAATAAGCGGCGGGGCCTTAACCGGCTGTTGGTGCAAGGCCGGATGTGTTCCATCGGTGCGGGGAAAGCCTGGTACATCAACCAGATCCTTATGCAAAAACGGTGCGCCAGCAAACAGAGTATTGGGATCTGTATGATCAGCCTCAACAAGAGCCTCTTCAAAACGCTTGGTCGTTAGCGCGTTCAGCGTCGGCTCGAGCTTTTCTGCTTTAGCAATACTCGCCTCAATTAACTCACGCGCTGATATATCCCGCGCTTTTAAAAGCGCGACCTGCGCCGTCAAATCTAAATTTTCCATGAAAGAAGTCTGGCAAAATTCCCAGCATTTGCAAGCGATTTTACTCGCCTGTATCGCCCCGCTTGAATTTAAAAGGCTTAAAACCAACATTCTAGATAGGCGTTAATCTGGGCAAAAGAAAAGGCGCTGCAGAGATAGTCGCTGCAACGCCTTTATTGATTTGAACGGCTTATTAGGCTTTAGCTATATTAATTACCTTGCGTTGTGTGAACTCGTTTAAGCCCTCGGCTCCAAGCTCTGTACCAATCCCCGAGGTTTTAATACCACCGAAAGGTACATGCGGCTGTAGATCCGCGTGCTTGTTAATCCAAATTGTACCGCTATCGACTTTCTTAGCGACTTCATAAGCCTGGTCGACATCAGAAGACCAGACTGAACCACCAAGCCCATATTCGGAATCATTGGCGCGTTCGATAACATCATCAACGTCATTATATTTAATGATTGGCAATACTGGTCCGAACTGCTCTTCGCGCACCAGGCGGCTATCTTGATCAATATCGCGGACAATAGTCGGGCGCACAAAATAACCTTTGCCTTCTGGCGCCACGCCACCCGCAACAATCGTTCCATTGGCGCGACCGTCTTCAATATAGTCTTTTACTTTTTCGAACTGCATTTTATTCTGCAGTGGGCCAAGCTGTGTGCCCTGCTCCAGACCGTTGCCTACAACCGCGTCGTCAGCCAATTTGGCAAGCTCATCGACCAGCTTGTCATAAATTGTTTCATGCGCATAAACGCGTTTCATCGCAATACAAATCTGACCATTATTGCCAAATGCACCTTGGAAAATTTGCGGCGCGACTTTCTCAACATCTACGTCACCCATAACGATACCAGCATCGTTACCACCAAGCTCTAGCGTGACACGCTTCAGCGTGCTAGCAGCTGAGGCCATAACACGTGCGCCAGTTGCCGTTGAACCCGTGAACGAAATTTTACTTATGCCTTTGTGGGTCGTGATTTTATCACCGAGATCATTATTGTCGGCAATGATATTGACCACACCCGCTGGCAACACATCAGCGATCAACCGCCCGAGATGGAGCGTTGTCAGAGGCGTCGTCGGAGCCGGTTTAATGATAATTGAATTGCCGCCCAAAAGAGCCGCTGGTAATTTGAACGCCAACAAAATCACCGGGAAATTCCAAGGGATGATGGCGCCAACCACACCAAGCGGATTGCGATGAATTTCAACCCGTTGCGTGTCACTGTCTTCAAGCACTTCAACTGGTAAGTCGAGCGATTGGAAATAACGGAAGAATAATGACGCGCCCATAACTTCGCCCATCGCATCTTCCAACGGCTTGCCTTGCTCTTGGGTAAGAATACGAGCTAGGTCGCTGCTATTGGCCTCTATGATATCCGCAATCTCGCCGAGCTTGGCGCGACGGTCTTCAATCGGTGTGTTCTTCCAAATCTGGAAACCAGCTTGCGCCGCTTCTACCGCTTCATTTAACTGCGCTTCTGAAGCCGTCGGGCAGTTCGCCAGCACCTCTTCAGTCGCCGGATTGAGTACCGGCATAGTTGCTGCCCCGTCGACCAGCGCCCCATTAATTAATAATTTATATTCCATTGGTTCCTCCCTACAATGTAACCATTAGTTAAGCGCAGCCGTTTGCTGGGCGCAAGGCAAATAGACCTCATACGTCGCCAATTCGGAATGAAGCGAGACAAACAATCGCTTCATAATGGTTCAAAAGAGCTTGCCTTACCGAACCCCTTTCTGACAAAGTACGGCCAAATAAAGGTTGGAGATATCACTATGCAATTTGATGACGTCATTATGGGCCGCCGAAGTATTCGCGGCTATCAGCAAAAACCAGTTCCAAAAGAACTAATTGAAGAAATACTGGCATTGGCTATGCGAGCCCCATCCTCAATGAATACGCAACCTTGGAATTTCACGGTCTTGTCGGGAGAGCCTCTGGACCGCATTCGCGCTGGTAATACGGAGCGAAATTTAGCTGGCGTTCCGCATTCGCGCGAATTTCGTACCGGCACCGCGTTTGAGGGAACGCATCGCGACCGACAAGTCGGCGTTGCCAAGCAGCTTTTTTCTGCGATGGGAATTGCCCGCGAGGATAAAGACGCCCGCATGGATTGGGTGTTGCGCGGTTTTCGTCAATTCGATGCACCCGTCTGTGTGATTATAACCTATGACCGCGTATTGGCCGATAGCGACGACACGTCTTTTGATTGCGGCGCAGTGACCACGGCATTGGTCAATGCAGCTTGGTCAAGAGGTTTGGGTGCGGTCATCAACAGCCAAGGCATTATGCAATCGCCCGTCGTACGCGAACATGCCGGAATAGCCGAAGATCAAGTGATTATGAAAGCGGTGGCGATTGGCTGGCCGGATGAAAGTTTCCCTGCCAACGCGGTCGTCTCAGAACGCAAAAGTGTTGCCGAGGCCGCCAGGTTTTTGGGCTTTCAAGACTAGCTGGTTCGGTCTTTGTGCTGGCTATTTTGGGCGGCTGCTAGATTAGCTCATTTTGGCAAATAGCGAATTGCACCGATGGGGTGCGCATGCCTAGTACTTTTTCAGCTATACCAATGCATAATAATTTATTGAGTCCATCGAGAAACTCGTCTACGGTTTCAAAGTGGCATATGTTTTTTTTATTTTTTTTCTTCCTGTGTTTTGCCAAACTCTAAACTCAAGGAGAAAAATGATGAGCGCATCGCACATCCATCAATCTGTCATACAAACTAAAAAAACAAAGATTTGGGCTTTGCTTCTAATAGCCTTTCTACTCGCAGGTTGTAGTTCGACGGTTGTATCTACGGTTACAGCGTATTCATCCGTGGATGCTTTTAACGGCAAGAATATTCATCTTTCTGCTTTTCCAATTGAAAATAACAATTCTCTGGAATGAAAGCATATAAACAAAAATTTGCGCTACAATTTCGCGATAGAGGGCTTACCATCACCGATGTAGATACATCAGATTATATAGCGTTTATCTCTTATGGAATAGACAATGGAACAACGTCCCAAGAAACCTACTCCTACCCTATTTATGGTCAGACCGGTGGAGGAACTACATATCACTCTGCTTCTGTTTCTACTGATGGTTCGTATGGGACATACTCTGGAACTTCGACACAAGAGCCAACCTACAGCGTAGTAGGCTCACAGGCATACACGGTTAATGTCACTGAGTATTCTAGGAATTTGGCGATGGATATTGTTACCTCGGAATCTTTAAAGCTCGGACAAACCGAAAAAGTGTATGAAGGAAGATTAACAAGCCGAGGCAGTTGCTCTCAAATGAGTGAAGTAATTGATGAACTTATTGAAGCGTTATTTACCAAGTTTCCAAATGGTTCTGGCCGCGTAGAAGTTCCTTCTATCACCGACTGTTAGGAATGAATAAGAGTTAAACATTAAAACTCTGGCAGATGCATAACCCAATAAAAGCCTGCAAATGCGGTAAACTTATACCTGCCTTGCGCCCGTTTTTGTTTAGGCTTCTGGGTCTAAATGCATAGCTAAATGGCTGTGCAGATTGACAATCGCTTTTTCAAAATAGCCGAACGTCAAATGAGTATTGGCTGGCCCGCTGACCGTTTCTTGGATGGCGCGGGCCGCTTCAATATCTTCGTCCAGCCCTGATGTTGTCACGAACTCGGCATCGCGTTGCGCGTCTTCCAGCGAGATTTCATCCCCATCCGTTTGACGGTTAATCACGAAATACGAGACAAGACGCGTTTGGCTTGGCGATATCGGCTCCATAATCGCTAGGCTCGTGTGTTTAGATAGAACCGAAACGCTGGCATTAGGAAACAGATGATATAATGAGGTCATGGCGCCGTTGAGATGGCGCTTGCTTGGCTCTATATCGCGCAACGTTTCAATGCGGCGAAATGGAAAAATTATTCGAGAATTTGCGCCAATGGTTTCGACCAAATTAATATTGTCTAGCCCGAACGGAAAGAAGCTTTTTTTGTGTAGAGATTTTATGTGATAGCCCTCTAACGTGGTCTCGGTTAGCAGCTTCCAATTTGCCGCCTCCTGCCTCTCACTATTCTGAAACATTTCCTGCGTATCGGTGAAAAAATCAAGGTGATTATCGAGCATAGATGGCTCGATCTGCCCCACTTGCATGACATATATAATGCCGCCTTTTTCCGCCGCGCTTACTTCAACGAGGCCGTTCTCGGCCTTATCAACATCTGGAAAGGCTTCTGGCCCCGGAATGTTTTTGAGCTGGCCTTCCAAGCCATAGGTCCACGCGTGATAGGGGCAAACAAAGGCGGCCGAACAACCGCTGCCGTCTGCGACTTGCATACCCCTATGACGACAGGCATTGATGAAGGCGCGCACTTTTCCGTCTGCTCCACGTGTTACTAAAAGCGGCGTCAGCGCTGCCTTACGTGCAATATAACTGCCGGTTTTTGGTAAAGCTGCCGACGGACAAAACGGTATTGGAAGTCGCCGCAACAAGTCTATCTCCGCGTCAAAACGGCTTTGTGAATGATAATGCTCGACGGGTTCACGCCAGACCATTTCGCCTAAATCTGTTGTCCCATTATCGATGTGACGGAAAATTCGTGCGACGCTTTCCTCATCGTCTAATAACCGAGCCTGCGACGGCGAGCTTGCAAGGGAGTGAAAACTAGACATAGACTTTCCTTTAAGTGGAACCGGGTTTGAATACCCGTGACGGAGAAATACTTATTACAAGATTGTCCTAAATTAAAACTAAATCAACCCCATAGCGCCTGAAAAACCATGCTCTATTACACGCACTATTATTTGACACTTTGCATGCCAATATATAGGCTCTGCGTCACGGCTTAATAATTTTAGGGAAATATAGGCAATGGGCAATCGACTAAAACTCTGGGGTATTTCCGTATTGTTATTCGGAGCCTTTTGCTTCTGGTATACGGATCTAGGTGGCCCATTGAGCCAGTCAGAAATCGATGACTTTGTCGCAGAACTTACCGCCAATGGCGCCGATACCGCCAACATCGAGTTGATCAAGGAATTTGCTCGCGGGGATACTGGCCGCCAAATCTTGATGGTCAATAATTTGGACATGAATGAAAACCCGCCAAGTGTCGAAGGGGCCGCAGCGGGTGAGACCGCAGACCAGCTGATTGGCCGCTATATGGAACACATGTATCCCGCCCTTTTAAAGCGCGCCTCCCATCCTATCCTAGTTGGAACGGTTATCGCGCCGGCTATGGATATCATCGGCGTCGAGGGGGGCGAGCAATGGGATCGGGCCGTCCTGATGCGTTATAAAAGCCGTCGGACTTTATTGGAAATAGTAACCAATCCAAAATTCGCTGGAAAGCATGACTTCAAAACTGCCGCGCTGACCAAGACCATCGCTTATCCTATCGAGACAGATATATACTTCAGTGACCCTAGGCTGATATTAGGACTATTGTTGCTGACTTTCACTGCGCTTTTAGATGGCCGTTTGAGCCGTCGGCGTATGCAGGGTAAGTAGCTTAAACAGGAAAAGCTTACGACTTCTCCAAACCCATTTGCTTCGCCACCATTTTATCCGCCATACGTTTAGGCAGCCACGATAGCAATCTGTTTTGCGTGGACTGAACGTCGATCGTATAGCGTGTTTTCGTTTTATCGTTGGTCAAGATTGAAAGTGCGCGTTGCGAGATAACCTCAGGGTCACAGCCCGATTGTTCGAGCGTATCCGTGTATCGAACCATTTTGCCAACGGCAGAACGATAAACAGAATTATCATAGCGCTCCAGCATCGAACTCTTATCTACCTTGCCCCAAATAGCGGTTTTGACCGGACCTGGCGCAATGATAACAACATCAATACCAAACACCATCAGCTCGCGGCGAAGGGCTTCTGAAAAACCTTCAAGGCCGAACTTGCTCATATTATAAGCGCTCATAAACGGCATGCCGAGTTCACCAGAAACAGAACTGATATTAATAATTTTACCCGCTTTACCGGTACGCGATGCGTCGGCACCCAACAGATCCAGATAGGCTTGGGTGCAATGGAACACACCCATTAAATTAACGTCGAACTGATAGCGGAACTCATCGGCATCAAGATTTTGAACGGCGCCGAATACGGCAATACCAGCATTGTTAATCAGGCCTGCAAGGGTCTCACCTTTCAGTTCAGCTTTAACCAATTTGACGGAAGCTAATACTTGTTTTTGATTGGTAACGTCGAACACAAGCGGCGTAAAGTTTTCACCCAACTCGCTGGCAACAGCTTTACCATCAGCTTTACTGCGAACCGATCCAAAAACGCGGTAACCGTTCTCGGTCAATGTTTTAGAAATTTGGCGACCAATACCAGAAGACGCTCCGGTAACTACGACTGACAACATGCTTCACTCCTGATATTTAACGCCTGAAAGCTAACAGTTATTTTGTTGGATGGAAAGCCTGTCGCCTTCAACAAACCTATGCTGACAACCTTGCTATTATAAGTTTGCTAATTAAAAAGTGACGGGACCCTGAAAGCTACGCTCGGCTATCATTCCATCAGCGGACTGTTTAAACCAGAAAAACGTCTTTGTTGGCGTTGGAAAACGCACAACTAAGAGTGCATCAATAACTTTTGTTTTATAAACCGCGCCTTCGGGCAAAACCAAAGTCGGATCGGCTCAGTTAGTGCCATATAATTTGCCCAGAAAGCAAGCACTCACAGGCCAAATTATCGAGGCTATTCGAGTTACCCCAATACCATGCGAGCCGTCTATTTGGTTATAATTTCTGGTCCCATTACAGCATTTGGCAGAACAGTCGATATCCAAGGAATGTAAGTAATCATAATTAGGAAAACAAACATGATTGCAAGGAATGGAAGTGCGGCGCGCACTACGCCCATCATCGACATATTGGCAACCCCAGCTGTCACAAATAAATTTAAACCGACTGGGGGCGTTATCATTCCAATCTCCATGTTCACCACCATCATGATACCCAAATGAATTGGGTCAATGCCCAACTCCATCGCAATTGGGAACACAAGTGGAGCAACAATAACCAATAGCCCCGATGGCTCCATGAACTGGCCGCCAATTAGCAAAATAATATTCACAATGACCAAGAACATGACTGCGCCAAAGCCATAGCTAATCATAACTTCGGTTATCTTTTGTGGTAACTGCTCATCCGTAATTACATGCTTTAGTAGTAAGGCATTGGCGACTACGAACATCAGTATGACAATTAGCTTGCCAGCATCATAGAGGGTGCTGCGTGTGTCCTTGTGCCAGATAGCCGTGAGCAATGCATGGGGTTTTTGAAGCAGGTTTTTGCGGACACCATTCTCTGATTCAGACAAGGGCCCGATATCTCGGTATATGAACGTAGACACTAAAAACGCATAAACCGAGGCGACCGCGGCAGCCTCTGTCGGCGTAAATATTGCACCTGTGAGACCGGGAATACCGTAAATACCAACCATAATAATGACGATCAGCAATAGGCCCCAAATGGCCTCGGAAAAGCTTTCATAAACTTCCCTCCAGCCAGCCCAATGACCGGCAGGCATATTTTTGACACGGGCCATAACGTAGATACCAACCATCAACATCGATCCGGCGAGAAGCCCCGGAATAACGCCAGCTAAAAACATGCGCCCAACAGATACATCAACAGCAGCAGCATAAACCACCATCACAATAGATGGCGGTATTAAAATGCCAAGCGTTCCCGCATTGGCAATGACGCCGGCGGCAAACTCTTTTGTATATCCAACTTGGCGCATAGCAGCGATAACGATTGAGCCAATAGCAACTACAGTCGCTGGCGAGGAGCCGGACAGAGCGGCGAAAATCATACACGCTAATACACCGGCGATGGCTAACCCGCCCCTAAAATGCCCAACCAGTGCAATCGAGAACCGAATAATACGTTTCGCCACACCACCTGTAGACATGAAAGAAGAGGCTAGGACAAAAAATGGAATGGCGAGGAGTGTGGAGTGTCCTTCAAAGGCTTCGAATAAAGTTTGTGCCACTGATGCCAAAGATGCATCAGAAAATATCAGAAGAAAAATAATGGAGGATAGGCCGAGCGATACAGCGATCGGTACACCCGCCAGCATCAAAACAATAATCGTGGAAAACAGAAGAGCTAATTCCATGGGTTATTTCCACTCTGCCTCGCGCATTGCTTGAGCGGCTTGCTCTACATCATCTTCGGCTTCATGGCTAACAATCAGCATATTTATTTCACCGCGCCATATTTCGCGCCATTTCTGAATATATCGGCACAGCAATAAAAACATCGCAAAAGGCATCACAAAATAAGGAACGACTTTGGGTAGCTTCTCATAAGCATCACCGTCATTGAATGCATCTGCCAACCAACTAAGAAAATACGGAACGGGAATATCTTGTGTTTCGTACCAACCTAAGCCGCGCGAGTTCTCTGCAAAGCCAGATGGAAACCAGCGCCCCTCGGTCGGGGCAAGATTGGCGTAGGGAGCCCAATAGTCCCAACCACCCTTAAACAAAAGCGCTGCGTAGACAACGCAACAACTGGCAACAAATAGACCCAGCACGCGCTTCTTTGTATCGGGCAACATATTTAGCAACGCATCGACACCAAGATGGGCGGTCTGCTTTACGGCATAGGATGCGCCCAAGAGGACGAGCCAAGCAAAAAGAAAAACGGTTAGCTCAAGCGCCCAAAATATATTTGAATTAAAGAAATATCGGGCCACAACATTTGAAAAAGTAAGTACGGTCATTACACCCAAGAGGAGTGCTATCAGGTTTTCTTCGACCCGATCTGCGACTGTTCTACGTTTTTCCATCCCCTCCTCCGAACCGTTGCCACTTTTATCGTCTAATTTATCGTCTAATTTATGGTTTGGTTAACTGTCTAAAACGACGCGACCCTTAAGCCGCGCCGACAATAGACAGCGAAGCTTATTGATACTTCGCGTTGATCTCTTGTGCAGCTTCTATGTTTTCAGCGCCAACGTCGCCTTCAAACTTCTTCCAAACTGGCTCCATAACATCAACCCAAGCTTGGCGCTGCTCCGCTGTTAATACCCGAACAACACCGCCCGCTTCAATCACAGCTTCTTTGGCTTTATTATTAACTTTCGTAGATTCTGCATTTCGTGTCGCGGTTACTTCAGCTACAATTTTTAGAAATTGATCGCGCACATCTGCATCCAGACCATTCAACCAATCAACATTGGTAACCAATAGATAATCAAGAATTCCGTGATCGGTTTGCGTTATACCGTCCTGGACTTCAAAAAACTTTTTACCATAAATGTTAGACCATGTGTTTTCTTGCCCATCAACAACACCTTGTTGCAAGCCACCATAGACTTCCGAGAAAGCCATTTTCTGTGGGGATCCGCCAATCGCTTCCATTTGCGCGACGAGCACATCTGAAGATTGAACCCGGAATTTCAAGCCATCCGCATCCGTAGGTTTAATCAACGGCTTGTTAGCTGACATTTGCTTCATGCCATTATGCCAATAAGCCAAACCCTGAAGGCCGCGTTTTTGCATGCTATCTAGCATGGCTTGACCGGCTTCCGATGCTTGAAAATCTTCAACAGCCTCTATATTTGCGAACATAAATGGTAAATCAAAAATACGGAATTGCTTCGTGAATTTCTCAAACTTTGAAAGCGATGGAGCCGCCAACTGAACGTCACCTTGCAACATTGCCTCTAAAACTTTGTTGTCGTTATAGAGTGTAGAGTTTGGAAAAACTTCCATACAAGCTGTGCCATTCATTTCTGCATTTACACGCTTTTCGAGCAAGGAAGCAGCGATACCTTTGGGGTGCTTGTCGGTATTGGTTACATGACTAAATTTGATAACAATCTCGCCATCATCGCAAGCCCCGCTGGCGACTGCTGGAGTGGATAAGAATGCCACAACCATCGCGACTTTAATTAAATGTTTCATATTAACTCCTCCAAATATCCAGCGCATATTAACGCCATATTATTTTATTACCTATTTAGTCAGACCCTATGCTAACCTTTTTTCAAGACCCTTTTGAAGAAAATAAAATATCTAGTAAATTCAGAAGGGTATGTTTTGTCTCGCTGTAAGAAATCATATTTATCGGAAATTTCGGACGGTTAAATTGGCATAGTTGGTTTATGAACTTCTCAGCTTGGCCCCTTGTTTTTAGAGCCACTTATATGTTTCGTTTTATCTACATAGCTTTTGGCAGTTATGCGGTGGCGGTGGCCGCAACTGCGTTTGCAGCTTGGGTATATTACGACGCGCTAGAAACCTCACTTAAGAATGATCGCGAAGCCGGTCACGTGCGACTATCAGAAGCGACGGGGCTACTCCGAGGACAATTGGATACTTACTAAGCATTAGCCAACATTGTCGCCAATGACGCCGATTGATAGCGCATTAGTGGGCTGGGGCGTCGTCAGCGAATTGTGGAAGGGTCAGCGCAATAATAGCCGCGGGTACAAGTAAGCCGGCGGCAATATAGAGCGCGATATCATAATTGCCCGTCACGTCCCATATATATCCTGTGAAGATTGGACTAATACCAGCACCGAGAATGAAGATACTATATTGCAGACCATAAATAGACCCGTAATGAGCCATGCCGAAATATCGCGCGGTAAAATAGCCGATAAGATCCACCTCGGCGCCAACGGCAAAACCAAGCGCAATGGCCGTCACCACCGCATACCCAATGCCCCCAATGCCGAGCAACAAACAAAAGCCGGCAACAGTTACAAATACAGCCACCACAACATACGGTGCGAACACTCGGTCCAACGCCCAGCCTATAACGAGGCGTCCGACCATTACCGAAATACCCATCAGACCGGCAATGCTACCCGCTTCTGCCGATGACATTCCAGAATCTAAAAGTAGCGGTATGTAGTTTGGGACGAGCCCTAATATGGCTGTTGAAATCAGCAGGAAAATAGCCGCAAGCTTCCAGAATGTAGCGGAACGAAGGCTAGCTGAAAAAGTTATACCTAAGTCTGAAGCACGTTTGGCTTGCTCATGGGGGGTGTGATCCGGCTCATCGCGAATGAACAGGAAAATAATAGGTACGGTGAGAACAATCACCCAAAACAATAAATCAAAGCCAGCGCGCCATCCATGCTCGGCGACATAAGGGGTTAAAAACCTTTGAATTAAAAATGCTGTAATCCCTGTGGAGGAAAGCCCAATGCCAAGGGCCATGCCGCGGCTCTTGGAGAAGAACGCATTAATCGCGCGCGTGAAAGCCAAAGGTGTAGAGGCGATACCAACCACGGCATAAACAACGGTCAATAAATAAAGCCCATATAGAGACGTGACGACGACCGAGACCAGCCAATAGGATGTGGCGAAGAGCAGAAGCGAAATACTGGTGACATAGCGCAAGCCAAACCGATCAATCAATCGCCCCGCAAAGGGTGCAGAAATCATCATGACCACTACGGCGATGCTGGTCATCGCGCCTATTTCAGCGCGTGTCCAACCAAACTCCTCCTGCCAAGGACGCACCCAAATCCCTGTCGCATAATACGGAAGTGTTGCGAGATTAACCGCCAAACCAATAAACGCCGCCAGTAGAACTTTCCAACCTCGGCGAAACTCATACACATCAATCATATAGACACCTTTTCTCTTTGAACGAGACGTTAACAGCCCAAAGATAAAATGGCTACGATAAGGTTTTATATTTAGTGAAACTATTCGCTGGCGCTAGCTAGGCTGATTACGTCGCCTGGCAACGATATAGTTAAGATATACAGGCCCTCGCTAAGCAGCGAGAGCCAACTCAGCATTTGCTTGTTCTAAGATGATACGTAATTATTTTATTTCATTTAATTCCCTAGATTGATTTAACTAAGTTCTTAATCTAAGCTTGTTCCCGATCTGTTCCATAACAAAAGAAATATAGAGGCAGAGTCTGCAATGTTTAATTTAATTATCTGCCCTGTTATGTGCCCAGTTGATGGCATGACAGAATTCGAAATCGAGGCCGACAGAATATTCGAGCATACGGAAAAAGATATCGAAGATGAGATCATAGGCAAGAACACCTTTGCCAATCAACAATACAATCATAAATATGACCTCACAAAATTATTGGAGTTTCCGTGCCTTCTGCTTAATGAGACAGATGAAACTACAGAGAAGCAAGCCGCGGTATTTTGCAAAATTGAAAAGGCCACATTTTTTATCTCAGAAAGAAATAGAGAATGTTTTAACGTGAAGTTTAGGAACTGCTTACACTTCCCATGGTTAACGAACTCATTTTTAGAGAGAATTTCGTCATCTTTACATATTCGTTCCAAGTGGGATTTCCGTCACACCCACTGGGCCGTAAAGCCTGTAGATTTGCCTATGGTTCTTCTGGAAAATACAGGTGACACTGACATAGGTTCCAAACAGGATAAAATTATACCTCAAACCCTAGATGAAGAATATGATATTGCCGCAATGATGCCATTTTCCGAAAACTTCGATGCGATATATAAAGCGATTGAGCGGGCTGGTGCAAAACTTAACCAGAAGGTAGCAAGGGCAGATAACGTTTGGGGAAATCAATTCATAATAAACGATATAATTTCATTAATCGCCCATTCTAAAATAGTTGTTTTCGATTGTACGGGACAAAATCCAAATGTGTTTTATGAGATGGGAATTGCCCACGCATTAAACACAAAATTTATTTTGATCACGCAAGACCTTAAAGATATTCCATTTGATACAAATCATATCAGGCACTTAAGATATAAAAATTCTCAGGAGGGATTAGAAACGTTAGTGTCGAGACTGTCAGATTTAATACCCATGATAAAAAATCAAGACAATAGTTCATTACTATATCTCTATAATCACTAAAACGCTCTACATCTTAGCTATCTACCCTTGCTGTAAGTTGGGACGCAGTTTAGAGATATAATATAACAGGAGTAAATTATGTATCGTATTGTAACGCTTGTAGCTATTAGTCTTGCCTTAACCGGTTGCGGAATTCCATTCATCGATCTGGATATTCCAATTATTCCCGGCATATAATTGCGCTCACGGGCTGGAGACGCGCATCATGGATAAAGCAACGATCTCAGAAATAATTGGTATGGCTTGGGATGATGAAACGAGCTTTGACCAAATTGAACAGCAACTAGGGCTATCTGAGGGCGAGGTCATACGGCTTATGCGCAGTGAGATGAAACCTTCGAGTTTCAGGATGTGGCGCAAACGTGTATCAGGTCGTGCGTCCAAACACGCACAACGTATTCAAGCCCCGCCAAAACCCAAGATCAATATTTAGTGCATCTATTTGGCGCCAGCTTATAGCGGCTAATATTATTGGCGTCTTTCAGCGAGAGCCTGTCTAATAATTTGTATAGCAGACGAAACAAACAGCCCAGCCATAATCGCAGCGACGATCAGATCTGGCCACCCAGTCGACGTACCCCAAACACCAAGCGCCGCTAGCATAACGGCTATATTGCCGACGGCATCGTTGCGCGAGCAAAGCCATACAGAGCGCACATTTGCGTCGCCATCCTTATATCGGATAAGCAGCATCACGCTGATGAGGTTTGTCAGTAACGCAAGGAAGCCAATCACTCCCATAATTTCAGCGGTAGGAACACCCTGATAAAAAACCCGGTAGATGGTTGAACCCGAAACCCAAATGGCCATTAAAAGCAGGCTTATGCCTTTAACCAGCGCAGCATTTGTTTTGACTTGGATGGACGCACCAATGACGGCCAACGAAATGCCATAGGTCATAGCATCACCCAAAAAGTCGAGCGCATCGGCTTGCAGTGCCTGCGATTTCGCGACATTCCCAGCGCTCATTTCCACAACGAACATCAGCGCATTCAAGGCAATGACAATCCATAGTCGGCGCTTATAGTCTTGCGATAGGCCGCCGAATTTTGTGTCGTGTCCACAATTTGCAGACATCAGATATTCCTTTCAAGTCATCTAATAAGCGATTATAACACCTCTAGTAACTAGAGGTTCAAGGAGGAATTGATATGTATTCGATTGGTGCCCTTTCGGAACGTACGGGCGTAAAGGTTCCGACCATTCGTTATTATGAGCAGGCAGGGCTTCTTGCTGAACCTGACCGGACAGCTGGCAATCAAAGACGGTATGGCCAGCGCGAGCTTGAGCGCCTGAGTTTTATCAAACATGCGCGTGAACTTGGCTTCTCCGTGGGGGCCGTGTTATCGCTGATTGAATTAAATGATCACCCGGACCGCTCATGTAAAAAAGCAACGGATATTGCTGAACACCAGCTCATTGAGGTGCGCGCTAAGCTAGCTCGCTTGACGCGACTGGAACATGAATTAGCCCGAATGGCTGATGGTTGTTCGGGAAACGGGATTGTCGATGCGTGCTATGTGCTATCGTCCTTAGCGGACCATTCAAACTGCAAAACTGACCACTAAGCTGACAAACCAACCGCCAATTAAACCAAACGCCCTTGGGGTGACGCCAAAGATAACAATAGCTTATCAAAACACGAAAGTGAGCTACCGCGATGCCTAGACATAGAGGGAAATATGACGCGTCGAAGACCGAGCCCTATGAGCTGAGCCGGTCACGCATCGAGAATTTTATAAAGTGCCCCGCCTGCTTTTATATGCAGCAAGTCGAGGGTGTCAGCTTCCCGTCCATGCCTGGCTTTAATATTAATGAAGCGACGGACGTCCTGTTAAAAAAGCACTTCGACAAATATAGATTGACGCAGACCTGCCCACCATATTTGCTGAAACAAAGCCTGTCTCACCTCATCCCATTTAACCATGAGAACTTTGATAAATGGACCCAAAGCATGCACTTCGGGGCTGAGGGACGAATGCATACAGTCGTTGAAGAGTTTAACCTAAAAATCGGCGGCGGCTTGGATGATGCTTGGCTCAATACCCAAAC
>Ga0209137_1001653_pt1 | contig 20715 bp, 8 predicted proteins | sample SaaInl5LU_22_DNA_FD_184642 | JGI IMG/M metagenome (GOLD analysis project Ga0209137, IMG submission 184642) | Marine microbial communities from expanding oxygen minimum zones in the Saanich Inlet - ESP_105LU_22_DNA (SPAdes) (version 2) | ecosystem: Environmental > Aquatic > Marine > Intertidal...
CTCGTGGCGCAACTGAATAGCGCATCTGATTACGGCTCAGAAGGTTACTGGTTTGAATCCAGTCGAGGTCACTCTATCGGAGAATTGATTAAAATTAATCGGTTCTCCGTTTTTTTGTTTTTGAATTTCCTTAGATAGTTAAGGAATTGCAGAGAATAAAGCATTGACTTTATTGGTTTGAACTGTATCATTTTCTTGTCATAACCTATTCCGGAAGGAAAAACAAGTTTTTGAATTTTCTTTCTTTGATGTAAATCGCTAGAAGCCCATAATTCACTCAGGTTTGATGAAATGGAGACTATGATTGTTCCTGTAGGCGTAAAAGCAGCTGCAGGAAAAGAAATTACCTTTACTGCTGATGCCATGAACTTACCTGGAGATACAAAAGTATTTTTAGAAGACAGATTGACAAATACCGTTACTCGTTTAGACGAAGCAAACGCTTCTTACAAAGTAACCTTAAACGATGCTTTAAACGGAACAGGACGTTTCTATTTACACACAAAAGCATCTGGAGTATTAAGCACTGATGATATCGCTTTACAAAACACAAGCATCTATGCAATCAACAACAATACTTTGAAAGTGGTTGGTTTACCTTCAGGAAATGCAACTGTAAAAATGTACAGTATTTTAGGAAAACAAGTGATGCAAACATCTTTTACATCAACAGGCGTTAAAGACATTGCTTTACCAAAATTAGCAACAGGAATGTACATTGTTCAGTTAGAAACTGCTACAGGCAAGTTAAACAAGAAAATTGTATTAGAATAATTTCAATCATTTAAAAATAATATATCTCATGAAAAATCAAGATAACAACACACCAGAAATCACACGTAAAGAGGCGATCAAAAAAATAGGAAACTATGGTAAATATGCAGCTTTAACAGCCTTAGGAACCTACTTAATTTTGAATCCTAAAAAAGCACAGGCAGCAAGCCCAGAAGCACCTGGTACAGGATTTTAATTCAATTTTAAAAGCCTCGACAGTAAAATGTTGAGGCTTTTTACCTTTTTTTAAAAATAGACTATTCAAAATTCCATCAATTTTTATTGAGTAGCTATCAGTAAAAATTGCTAAAAATGGGATTAAAAAAATAGCCCACTAGTTATAATTTCTGATATTATATGTGTGAAAAAACACGATAACAAAGCAATTACTCGTAAAGAGGTAATTAATAAAATTGGGAACTACAGTAAGTATACATCTTTGACCGCTATTGTCACTTATTTAATATTAAATCCTAAAAAAGCACAAGCTGCAATCCCAGAATCGCCAGGATCAGGATTTTAAATTAAATTTTATTTTTTAAAAGAGAACCTAAATGTTTGATGTTGAGGTTTTTTATACACAAAACAAACGATTGCTAATTATTTAGCTCAGTAAAAAAGAAAAAAAGGAATGAGAAATTTTTTAATAATAATAATATTATTATACAGTAGTAGTTTTTTATACGGCCAAAACCAAAAGCCGAACATTGTCTTAATCATTACAGACGATCAAAGTGCTGTACCTTTACGATCTAGTGATAATCAAGAGCAGTCTAGACCTTTTGGATTTAATGGAGACACAAAAGTATACACTCCTATTATAGATGGTTTGGCAAATAATGGTATTGTGTTTAACAATGCATTTGTTTCTACAGCAATCTGTACTCCAAGTAGATATAGCATATTAACTGGTAAATATGCAGGAAGATCACAAGGACCTAATTTCACAAATAGTTTTCCATTAGGCACACTCAGTAGAGTTGCCAATAACATAGAATTAGAAGAAAATGTAACAAACCTACCTAGACTTTTACAAACAGCTGGCTACAATACTGCTTTTATAGGAAAATCTCATATTATAGATCATACTATTTTAGAAAGATATACCCAGGGAACTGATGGTTTTATGGCTTATGCTAAAACAGCAAATCCTTACACTGCAAGTGTTTCGAATGCTATAAAATTCAATCATGACAAATGGTCAAACAGAATGAAAGAGTTTGGATTTGATCATGTAAATGCTTTTTATCCAGGAAACTTGCGAGAATTATTTAACGATGATTTAAACGTACACAATGTTGAATATAAAAATAAAGCCGTTTTAGATTTTATCGAAGATTCTAACGATGATCCCTTTTTTATTTATTATAGTGAAACCATTCCTCATGGTCCAGAGCCTTATAGAAACGATGGTAGTGGCTATTATGCAGGCTTAGATTCAGATGTAAACATAACAGCAGAAGGTGTTTTACAAAACCAAGATTACACCTATTTACCAACAAGACAACAAATAAAAAATGAAATCAATGGAATTTCGGGCAAAGATGCAAGACATGCTTGGTTGCGTTGGTTTGATCATGCAGTGGGCGCAGTTGTAGCCAAACTGCAAGCAAAAGGAAAACTAGACAACACTATTATTATCATTACTTCAGATCATGGAGATTTTAACAAAGCAAAAGCAACCAACTACGAAGGAGGTATAAAAGTACCCTTAATGATTTATTGGCCAAATGGAATTAGCAATCCAAGAAGTTATGATGAATTGGTTCAAAACATTGATTTTACCAAAACATTTTTAGATATAGCAGGTGTTGATACTTCAAATATAACGCTTGATGGTAAAAGTTTAAAAAACGTATTGACTACCAATAGTAACGAGGTAATTCACGACCATTTATTTTTCGAAATAGGCTATTCAAGGGCCATTAGAACTAAAGATTGGAAATATATAACTGTACGTTATCCAGATAACGTGAACACTCAAATCGCCAATGGCGGAACATTTGATGGGCCTAATGGAACACAAGTTTCATTACCTTATTACATCCCCAATGTTTCCTTAGGGAGTTTAGCAGCAGCAGCAAATCCTTTATACCACCAAAAAGATCAATTGTTTAACTTGGCAAACGATCCTTATGAAACGCGAAATGTATTTAATACAAATCCAGCAAAAGCAACAGAACTAAGAAAGATACTAAGAACAGAACTGCTAGATTTTCCAAACAGACCTTACCAAGAATTTACCAATACCAGTGTCGATTTAACTATTACTGTAGACCCAACTTCAATTAAAGGTAAAGTGTTGGCAGGCTATCAAGGATGGTTTAATACTCCAACAGATGGATCAAACCGTGGCTGGAATCATTATGAAGGCTCAGATGGAAATTTTGAACCAGGTTCTGCAACAATTGATTTTTGGCCAGATATGAGAGAAGCAGATGCAGATGAAAAATACGGCACAGCCTTTACCAATAAAGATGGATCATTGGCAAATGTATTTTCATCAACAAACACAAAAACGGTAAATCGTCATTTTAAATGGATGAACGACTATGGGATAGATGGGGTGTTTTTTCAGCAATTTGCCACAAATTTAAGATCAAATACACCAAACCCTAAAGCCAATGATAAATTAGTGTTAGATAATATTATTGCTTCAGCCAAAGCAAATAACAATAGATTGGTAAGTGTCATGTTCGATTTATCTAATGCCAATGCAACAGGAACGATGGTTACTGATATTAAAACCTATTGGCAACAATTAGTTACAGAACATGGTTTAAATAATAATGCGAATAAACATTTAGTAACGTACAATCAAAAACCAGTAGTAGCCCTTTGGGGTGTTGGTTTTAATAGAACTGATAATTATACATTGAATGACGTTCAAGAATTAATTAATTATTTTAAAGACGACCCTGTTTATGGAGGCTGTGCAGTACTATTGGGCGTGCCAAGAAGTTGGAGAACCTTAAATAATGATGCCGTAAATAATGTGCAACTGCATACAGTTATCAAATCTGCAGATATTGTGCATCCTTGGACTGTAGGAAGATATACCTCACTCTCTGAAGCAAATACACACAAAAGCATAATTGCAGCAGACAAAGCTTGGTGCGACGTAGAAAATTTATTGTATATGCCCGTTGTTTTCCCAGGTTTTAGTTGGCAAAATTTAAAAAAGAGCCAAGGAGAAACATCCAATTTAAATAGTATTCCAAGATTACAAGGCGATTTTTTATGGAGACAATTTTACAATGCTATTGATGAAAATGTGGAAACGGTTTATGTAGCGATGTTTGATGAAATGGATGAAGGAACCTGTATTTTTAAAGCAGACGACAATCCTCCTTCAAGTTCACTCACCCAATTTACAAATTACGAGGGTTTGCCAAGCGATTATTATTTATGGTTAACTGGTAAAGCAGCAGAAATGTTAAGAAATGAAATACCATTATCTTCAACAAAACCTGCATATCCTAATTTGTCAGTACCAAACACATATTATGTTATAAATGATGGTGATGATAATAATACAGGAACGAGTCTAGGGACCGCTTTTAAAACTATTCAAAATGCTCATAATAAAGCCAGTTCTGGAAATAAAGTGCTCATTTCAGGAAACCTTGCTCATAATTCAAGCGCATTAATAACAAAAAATATCACATTCGAAGGACTGAACAATGCTATTTTAAACCCAAATGCGGATAGAATTGGCTTTGCAAGGATGTTTGATATTAGCGCTCAAGATCTTACAGTTTCGTTTAAAGATCTCATTTTTTTAAACAATATAGCAACAACAGAAACAGGAGCTGTGTTTAATATGAGTGGAAACTCGAATGTAACATTTACAAACACCACTTTCCAAGGAAATTCATCAACATTAAATGGCGGTGCAGTGCACGCTACGAATGGAAATCTTACTTTTGTGAATGCGACATTTTACAACAATAGTACAGGAATTTTAAGTAGTAATGGCGCTGGAGGAGGAATTTTTATTTCAGGACCTACTACCACTGCAAATATTATAAATAGCACTTTTTTTCAAAATAAAATATCTAGAGCAGATCCAAATTTTGGCGCGGCAATTAGAGTTGAAAACGAAGCGAATGTTACTGTTACCAATAGTCTAATTTGGAATAATAAAGCTGAAAATGGCAATGGTAGCGAGTCAGGTTTTAACGCCACTTTAAACGCAATAACCACAGGGGTTAATTCACTTTTTGGATATTATAACAATTTTGGACCTTCAGATTTGGCCTTCAAGGATCCCATAGATTTAACAAGTTCTAATTTAACCTACGATACAACATTAAAAAAAGTAACCTATACATCACCAAACAATGTAACAGACGATACACCTATTGATTTTGGAAATAATATGAGTGATGTAGGTGCTTGGGATTCTAATATTAATATATTTAAAGGAACAACAAGTAATTTATGGAGTAACACCGTAAATTGGTCAAATGGCGCTTTGCCTATAAGTACAGATTATGTGGCAATATTAAATGGTGCAGAAGTAGTTTTAAATACAGATGCTACTTTTATAGATTTAAAAGTAAAAGACAATTTAAAAATAAATGATGGTAAGAGTTTAATTATAACAGGTAATGTTACTGGAGATAGTAATAAGATATTTTACTCTAGAAATTTAATTTATAAATCGGGTAATCAAGAAGGGTGGCATTTAATATCTTCACCAGTTTCTGGAGAAACATATAATAATGCTTATGCAGATTCTGAAAGTTTGGCAATAAGCGGTTCTAAAAGGGGGTTAGGATTTTACAATACAGTATCTAATGCGTGGTCATATTTAGAAAACAATGATAGTAATGCAGGCTCTTTTATATCAGGTAATGGGTATTCTATGAAAAGATCAGTTTCTGGTCCAGTTGTATTTAATGGAAACATAAACACCAATGACGCTGGTATAGATGTTACGATAACTATTGCAGGAGATGGGTTTAATTTATTAGGAAATCCATATACTTCTTTTATTAATATTGAAACATTTTTAAACGATAACATAAATTTAGCTCAAAATCAAATTTGGGTTTGGGATCAAACAATAGGCGCAGGAGGTGCTTACATGTCTAAAGTTAAGAATAGTGCCTTTAAACTTGCACCAGGACAAGGCTTTTTTACAAGAGCGAGTTTCATTCAAAACCCTGGGCTAAATTTTAAAAATGCATCAAGCACCACTGTAAATTTTGCAGAGAGCAACCAGTCTATTGAAGCAGATACTTTTCTAAAAAATACAAGGACTGAGGTAAAATTAGCGATAACAGATGGACAAAAAATTCGTGTTGCAGAATTGTATTACTTAAACAATGTAACCAAAGGTTTTGACAGTGGTTGGGAAGGCGAAGTATTTGATGGCGTTGCAAACTCTTTAAGTGTATTCACAGATTTAGTGGCTGATAGTCAAGGTAAAAAATACCAAGTACAGTCATTGCCAATTGATGAAATGGAGACTATGATTGTTCCTGTAGGCGTAAAAGCAGCTGCAGGAAAAGAAATCACCTTCACTGCTGAAGCTATCAATTTACCTGGAGATGTAAAAGTATTCTTAGAAGATAGAGTAACAAACACGTTTACACGTTTAGACGAAGCAAACTCTTCTTACAAAGTAACTTTGAATGATGCTTTAAACGGAACAGGACGTTTCTTTTTACACACAAAATCATCTGCTGTATTGAGCACTGATGATGTTGTTTTACAAAACACAAGTGTATATGCAATCAACAATAATACCTTGAGAGTGGTTGGTTTACCATCAGGAAATGCGAATGTGAAAATGTACAACATTCTTGGAAAACAAGTGATGAACACATCTTTTAGTTCAACAGGAGTGAAAGAAATTTCATTGCCAAAATTAGCAACAGGAATGTACATCATTCAATTAGAAACTGCTGCTGGTAAATTGAACAAAAAAATCGTTTTAGAATAACATCAATCACTTAAAAAACTAAATCACATGAAAAATCAAGATAAAAACACAGAAGAAATAACACGTAAAGAGGCAATCAAAAAAATAGGAACTTATGGCAAATATGCAGCGTTAACTGCATTAGGCACTTATTTAATTTTAAGCCCTAAAAGTGCCCAAGCACAAAGCCCTGCTGCTCCAGGTAATGGATTTTAAATAATTTTAATACCTGAATTAATATTCCCTCAGTTAGTAATTTCTGGCTGAGGGAAATATTAAAAATAAAATTAAAACTAATTATTATATTTTATATCAAGTCATTAATTAAAAATTAATCAAATATTAATATGTTGTTTCTATTTTTAACCAATAATTTTATTAAACTTAAATTTTAAAATACATGAAAAAAAATACTTTTGTTAGTTTATGGCTCACTTTATTTTTAACAATTAGTTTGTCAGCACAAAAAACAGTTTGGGTAGCTTCAACAGCTTCTGGAGCTGCAAATGGTACAAGTGAAACTGACGCTTATGGCAATTTTACAACTGCTTTAGCTGACATAACTGGTGAAGGGGATGTTCTTAGGGTTGTGGGAACTGTATCTGCTGTTGGTCAAAATTTAAATGATAAGAATTTTCAATATAGCATAGAAGGAGACGCAGCAGGTTCTACATTAACAGGGAGTCCTACTGGTGCTGCAAGAATGTTTACCATCAACGGTCCTTCTGTAGGTCAAAATGTAACATTTAAAAATATTACTTTTAAAGGAACTCCTGATGTAAGTGTAAGTTTAGCAGGTGGAGGAGTATTATTTAGTAATCAATCAGGAGTTACGATAAATTTTGAAAATTGTAGGTTTGAAGGGAATAGCTTAGCAGATACTGTAACAGCAGGTGGAGGTGCTCTTAGCATTATAAATTCTAGTGTAACGATAAATGATTGTCTTTTTAAAGAAAATAAAGCATTTCGTAATGGTGGAGCTATTTCTATCGGTAATAATGCTAATGTTACCATCAGTAAGACTACTTTTTATAAAAATAGTACCACCGATACAACTAGTTCTTTTGGTGGTGGAGCTTTGTTCGTCTCTGGTTCAGCCGTTGTTAATATTGATTATTGCACATTTTTTCAAAATAATATAGGGCATGCCAATCAAGATTATGGAACAATAAGAACAGAAGCAACTGTTAATAGTAATAATGTGTCTACTACTGTAACAAATTCTTTATTTTACGATAATAAAGTGAAAAATCTTGAAACGGGCTTACTAGCTGGTGCATCAGACTGGGGTAGTTCGCCACATGGTATACAAACTTTTTCGAAATCATTGGGGCAATGGATAACTAGTAATATAGATAATAGAACAGATTTTATTTCGTTTGTAAAAGCCTCTACTAATCCAGCAGAAGTTGCAGCAAATTTAGCATCTTCTAATTTGACATATGATGATGTACTTGGGAAAGTTACCTACAGCGCTCCAACTGTTGAAGGTGAAAATTCACCAATAGGTTTTGTATCTGCTGGTATTGATGCAGGTGCTTGGCAATCGGGCTTAACTTTATCACTGAATAGAGAAGATTTATTAGCAAGTAAAATATCCATTTATCATAATAAATCATTAAATAGTTTAGAATTGTATCATACAATTAGTGAACCCCTATCAATAGAAATTTATAATATATTGGGAGCTAAAATTTTAAATTTAAAAGACGTTGCAAAAAGTCAAAGTATCAGAGCAAGTTCTTTGAAAAATGGTATTTATATACTTGTAGGGAAAACTAAATATAAGTTTTTTTCAAAAAAATTCCTAATTAATTAACAAGCATAAACTAAATAGTGAAATAAAATAGCTGTTTTGAATTTATTTATCAAAATTAATTTTTATTAAAAATTTTCATTTAGAAATTCAATATATTAATTTTTGATAGCTTGAAACTGGATTATAATAACTAGTGTATTTTTTAAATTAAAAATATATTATAAATCATCCACCAAAACCATTTTATAAAATCTAAAAAAAGTACTTAATCTGAAATTCATGAAAATTAGTAATTATTTAAATATTTTTTCAATTTCTTTTTTACTCTTTTGGGCGAATAATTTTCATGCACAATATGAGTCATCTATTTTGTTTTATAACAATTCCAATCAATTGTCATATGTTTCAGACAAAGATGGTAATCATATTCCTGACTTTAGTTTTGCCGGTTATAAAAATGGAGATGTAGCATTGCCAAATGTAGCTGTTGTTAAACAAATAAGTCCAGTAGCTGGTGATAATACAGCACATATTCAAGCTGCAATTAATGAAGTACAAGCACTTCCTCTTAATGCAAATGGACATAGAGGAGCTTTGTTATTATTGCCAGGAGAATATCGTGTTAATGGTTTATTGTTCATAAATAAAGGCGGTGTTGTGCTTCGTGGTTCTGGTGACGGTCAAGATCCTTCATCAAATACAGTTATTATAGGTGTAGGAAACACACCTAAAGAAAGAACCCTAATTACTATTGGTACAAATGTCAAAAACGGTTTTAAACCAGAAGTTGCAGGAACTAGACAAAACATAATTAGTCCATACATTCCTGCTGGCAGCAGAACTATTGAAGTTACAAATGCATCAGTTTTTAATGTAGGCGATAATATTATTATAAAACATCCTAGCACAAATGAGTGGTTAAAAAAAATTGAATATGGTGGTGTAGGTACTGACACCCCTTGGCAGCCTGGTGAAATAGATTTGGTTTTTAATAGGTATATTACAAAAATAGATGGAAATAAGATTCAAGTGAACACACCCATTTATGATATATTAGACAGATCTTTATCGCAATCATTTGTTTATAAGTATAATGGTAATAATCAAATAAAGGAGTGTGGAATTGAAAATTTACGAATTTTTGTAGAATCGTCTGGAGTTACAAATAGAGACCATATAGATACATGTATTAATTTGGTAGGTGTAGATAACTCTTGGGTAAAAGGTGTAACTACTTTGAGAATGAGTTATTCAGGTGTTAAATTTGATGAAGCCACTCGATGTACAGTTGTTGATACCAAAGTTCTAGAGGTGCACGGCCCAATTGATGGCGGATGGAGATATAATTTTAATGTAGGTGACCACTGTAATAATATTCTTTTTAATAATTGTACAGCTTCATATGGCAGACATTCATTTGTTGCTAATGGTGCTAGTGATGTTAATGGAATTGTTTTTACCAATTGTTCATCTACTGGAGATTATACCACTTCTGAAAACCATAGACGTTGGGCACAAGGAATGCTTTTTGATAATATTTCATGGAGAAATACTAATGCAGGATTTATTTTAGGTTTGCACAATAGAGGAAGCTATGGAACTGGACATGGTTGGACTCTAACCAATGGTGTAGCATGGAATATTGATGCACCAGCAAATAAAATTGTAGTTCAAAAACCTCCTATTGGGCAGAATTATGCTATAGGTTGTAACGCTTCATATGTAAATGCTAATGGTCCTTTTTTAAAACCAGTAGGTTATATTGAAGGAACAGGAAAGGTTTTAAAAATTCCTTCTTTATATGCAGCTCAACTTAATGATAGAAAAACCCATGGTATATTACCTGATACTCCTGGAAAATTATTAGTAAAAGATTATAAATTTTCTGAAACAGAAAAATATGTAGAGTTGACTTGGTATGATATTTCTACAGAGGAAACCAATTATGTTTTAGAACGCTCTTCAGATGGAGTATCTTTTCAAACAATTGCAACACTTCCGGCAAATACAGAAACTTATACAGATACAAATTTGCAACAAGCTAATTATTTTTACAGGTTAAAAGCTAGAAATGCAATAGGTACATCACCTGCATCAAATACAACCCAGTCAATTGAATCTCAGGCGTCAATAACTTACTATGTAAAAGCTGGAGGGTTGAACACTAATAACGGTTTGAGTGAAACTAGTGCATTCCCTTCACTAAGTAAAGCAATCGCAACTGCTAACGATGGAGATACTATAATTATAATTGGTTCTATAAATCAAGTTGATCAAGTTACATTATCTAAATCTGTTTCAATTGAAGGAAAAAACAATGCCATCATTAATGGCGTTGATGGCGGAACTGTTTCTAAGATGTATGTACTTACAGATGCAGGATTAACAGTTTCTTTTTCAAGCATAACCTTTACAGGTAGTATTAATAAAACACAATCCAATGGAGCAGTTTTTTCAATGACAGGTGATTCAGATATTTATTTTAGCAATTGTATTTTTGATGGCAACGCTACCTTAGGAGATTTTTCGGGGGGAGCAATTTTTGTATCTAAAGGAAGATTAAACATAACAGATTCACTATTCAAAAATAATACAGCAGGAAAAAGTGGTGGGGCAATTTATATAAGTGCTTCACTAAACCCAATTGTTGATATATCAGGATCTACTTTTTATAATAATTTAGCGCAAGGTACTCTTGGTCCTGATGGTGGTGGAGCAATATTGTCGGAAGGTGTTGCCGTTAGCCCAGCTACGACTCCAGCGACTTATACTGGCCAGGTAACTATTACAAATTCTACTTTTTTTGAAAATAAAACCACTAAAAACAGTGTTGATTATGGTGCAATAAGATCTACGAATACAAATGTTTCTGTAACTAACAGTTTATTTTATAATAATAAAGTTAATGGTGGAACAGGAGCCTCTAGTGATTTTGGTTCTGCACCAGGAGGCACACAGTCGTTTACCTATTCTATAGGGGAATGGATTAGCAGCAATGTAGATACAAGAGAAAATTTTATATCATATGTAAAAGGGACTACTAATTCAAATGAAAAAGCTGCAGATTTAACAGCTTCAAATTTACGTTTTGATGACACTTTGAGTAAGGTTATTTATGATGAAGTCGATTCAGGTATCGATAGTCCTATTGATTTTGGTGACGATGGTGAAGATGTTGGTGCTTGGGATTCTGGACATACATTGTCTTTAGAGGATTTAAGATTAATAAATCATAATTTAAGCATTTACTATGAAAACAGCTCAAAAAGTATCAAATTATTCAGTTCACTCACAGAACCATTCTCAGTGGAGGTATATAATATAATTGGTGCTAAAGTAATTAGTAAAAAATCAATTGAAATTAACGATTCAAACATAAATGTTTCAACTTTAAAAAATGGCGTTTATATTTTAGTTGCAAAATATGGAACAAAATTCATTTCTAAGAAGTTCATAATTTATTAATGAAAAAGGAAAGTAAATTGGTTATATGTAAAAAGGGATTTTAATTAAAATCCCTTTTTTAATAAAGGAGAAAAAAAACATAAAACTTAAAATGAAAGCGAAAATACTTTATTTAATTTTATTTATAAATGTGCTTATTTCTTTAGCACAATCACAGCGTCCAAATATAGTATTTATTATTACAGACGATCAAAGCGCAATCATACCAGGAAATAATGATAATCAAAACCAATCAAGACCTTTTGGATTTAATGGAGACACAAAAGTGTACACTCCTATTATAGATGGTTTAGCAAATAATGGTATTGTGTTTAACAATGCATTTGTATCTACTGCTATCTGTACACCAAGTAGATACTCAATTTTAACGGGTAAATATGCAGGAAGATCAGAAGGTAAAAATTTTATTAGTAGTTTTCCTTTGGGAAAGTTAAGTAGAGTTGCCAATAACATAGAATTAGAAGAGAATGTAACAAACCTTCCTAGATTATTGCAAAAAGCAGGTTATAAAACCGCTTTTGTTGGAAAATCTCATATCATAGATCATACTATTTTAGAAAAATATACCCAAGGTATTGATGGATTTATGGCCTATTCTAAAACAGATGATCCATACATTACGAGTGTTTCAAATGCAATAAAATTCAATCACGATAAATGGGCAAACAGAATGAAAGAGTTTGGGTTTGATCATGTAAATGCTTTTTATCCAGGAAATTTGAGAGAATTGTTTAATGATGGTTTAAATATTCATAATGTTGAGTATAAGAATAAAGCAGTTTTAGATTTTATAGAAAATACTGGAGATGAACCATTTTTTATCTATTACAGTGAAACCATTCCACATGGTCCAGCTCCTTATTGGACAAATAATAATGGTTATTATGCAGGTTTAGATTCGGATGTAAACGTAACTGCTGAGGGAGTTTTAAATCAAGATTATTCTTATCTTCCTTCAAGAAACCAAATTAAAAATGAGATAAATGGATTGTCAGGCAAGGATCCAAGGCATGCTTGGTTACGTTGGTTTGATCATGCTGTTGGAGCTGTTGTAGAAAAGTTGAAAGCTAAAGGTAAATTAGACAATACAATTATTATTATTACTTCTGATCACGGAGATTTTAATCACGCGAAAGCAACTAACTATGAAGGAGGTACAAAAGTTCCTTTGATGGTTTACTGGCCCAATGGAATTACACATCCTAGAACTTACGGTGAATTGGTTCAAAACATCGATTTTACTCCTACTTTTTTAGACCTTGCGGGTGTTACTACAACTGGGGTGTCTTTAGATGGGAAAAGTTTAGAAAACATAATTACAACTAATACTAATGATCCAATTCATGACTACCTTTTCTTTGAAATGGGATATTCTAGAGCAATAAGAACCAAAGATTGGAAATATATTACAGTTCGTTACGATGACGCAACAAATACCAAAATTGCCAATGGAGGAACTTTTAATGGACCAAATGGTACCCAAGTATCATTGCCATATTACATTCCTAATGTTTCCCTTGGAAGTTTAGGAGCAGCATCTTATCCATTGTATCATAAAAAAGATCAGTTGTTTAATTTAATTGATGATCCTTACGAGACTAGAAATATTTTTGATTTAAATCCCGAAAAAGCAACGGAAATGAGAAATTTAATGAGAAGTAAACTTCTCACCTTTCCGAATAGACCCTATCAAGAATTTACAAATACAAGTATTGATTTAACTATTTCTGGAACTGTAAACGAATCTACTTCTATCATAGGCAAGGTATTAGCAGGTTATCAAGGATGGTTTAATACACCCACAGATGGTGGAAATCGAGGATGGAATCACTACAGAGCAGCCAATGGCAAATTTGAGCCAGGATTTGCTACGATTGATTTTTGGCCTGATATGAGTGAGGCAGATGAGGATGAAAAATATGCAACATCTTTTATAAAAAAAGATGGTACTGTTGCCACTGTATTTTCATCTAGAAATAAAAAAACTATCAATCGTCATTTTAAGTGGATGGATGATTACGGAATAGATGGTGTATTTTTTCAGCAATTTGCCACAAATTTAAGATCAAACACCCCAAATCTTAAAGCGAATGATAAATTAGTGTTAGATAATATTATTGCTTCAGCCAAAGCAAATAACAATAGATTGGTAAGTGTCATGTTCGATTTATCTAATGCCAATGCAACAGGAACGATGGTTACTGATATTAAAACTTATTGGCAACAATTAGTAACAGAACATGGGCTAAATAAGAATTCCAATAAGCACTTGTTGACATATAAACAAAAACCAGTAGTTGCCCTTTGGGGTGTAGGATTTAATAGAACTGACAATTACACTTTGAATGATATTCAAGAGCTAATCAACTATTTTAAAAATGATCCCGTTTACGGAGGTTGTGCTGTATTATTAGGCGTCCCAACAAGTTGGCGCACCTTAAATAACGATGCAACATCCAACACGCAATTACATGATGTTATAAAATCAGCAGATATTGTGCATCCATGGGCAGTTGGAAGGTATAGCAGTTTATCATCAGCAGATACACATAAAAATATTATTATATTAGATAAGGCATGGTGTGATGCAGAAAACTTATTATACATGCCTGTGGTGTTTCCTGGCTTTAGTTGGCAAAATTTAAAAAAGGACCAAGGTCAAACATCCGCATTGAATAGTATTCCACGTTTAAGAGGTGATTTTTTATGGCGCCAATTTTACAATGCTATTTCAGCAAATGTAGCAACTATTTATGTAGCGATGTTTGATGAAATGGATGAAGGGACTTGTATTTTTAAAGTAGATGACAATCCTCCCTCTAGTTCACTTACTCAGTTTACCAACTACGAGGGGTTACCTAATGATTATTATTTATGGTTAACAGGCAAAGCAGGGGAAACTTTAAGAGGTGAATTACTATTGTCGAAAACCAAACCTTCTTATCGAAATTTAGTTTTGCCAAATACCTATTATGTATCAGCAGATGGAGATGATAATAATACAGGAACAAATTTAGGAACCTCATTTAAAACCGTTCAAAAAGGATATAGTGCAGCCGATTCTGGAAATAAAGTAATTATTTCTGGAGATGTAATTCATAACTCACAAACACAAATTACCAAAAATATATATTTCGAAGGAATCTCTAATGCTATTCTAAGTCCAAATATTAATAGAGTTGGAACTGCGAGAATGTTTCACATAAGTGCTCCAAATCTTACAGTTTCATTTAAAGATATTTCTTTTTTAAACAATAAAGAAACAACTGTCCCTGGTGCCATTATTAATATGAATGCAAATTCAATATTAAATATTACAAATGCAATATTTGATGGAAATTCTACAATAGGAACAGCAAATAATGGTGGTGCTATTCAATTTACAGAAGGTACTATAAATATTTCTAAATCAATTTTTAATAATAATACATCAAATGGTATTGGTGGCGCTATCTATGGAAATGGTACAGGATTATTCACGCTTTCTGAATCACTTTTTGTCGGAAACTCATCAACAAAACCTGATAGTGGAAATGGTGGAGCTATTTCACTTTCTGGAGACGGAAGAAGTTCTCTAATTTCAACATCAACCTTTTACAATAACAATGCTGTTTTTCAAGGAGGCGCAATGTATTTTTCAGGTTTAAATAATGATTCAAAATTAAGAAATGTTACCGTTTTTGAAAATACTATAGAAATTGATAATCCAGATAGGGCAGGAGGGGTTCGTATTGAAGGAGGAAGAAATTTTGAAATTGAGAATTCTTTACTTTACAATAATAAGGTTGATGTTTTGAACAGTAGTTCAAAAATTTCTGATTTGGGACATGCTAATGGAGCAGAAGTGGCTACAAATGTATTGTTAATTTTAAAACATAGTTTATTCAAAGTAGTGACACCAGGAATAAACAATCCTATCCAAAATGATTTTAATACAAACTCAATTTTAGATGCTAATTTATCTACCTCAAATTTGTTTTTTAACGAGTCTACTGGAAAAGTTGAATATAATTTAGCTCCAGAGGGATCTCAATCTCCTATTCGTTTTGGTAACGATGGAAATGATGCTGGCGCTTGGAATTCAGGATACATATTATCTTCAGATAATGAGAATATTGATCATAAAATATTATATATAACATACAGTTCAATTGAAAAATCAATTTCAATATTTAATCATTCAAATGAGTCGTTAAAGATAGATATGTACAATGTTTTAGGAGCAAAAATATTTTCGAATAAAATTATCAGTAATCAAATGAAAATTGATGCCTCTACATTTAAAAACGGAGTTTATATCATAAATGCCGAATATGCGAACAGAAGGGTTTCTAGGAAAATTGTTATTTTTTAGAAAATGTAAATTTTAATTGAACATTTTTTTATTATTAGGATGAAAATAAATAAAACATTTTTCTTGTTTTTTATAATTATAACAAGTTTTTATTCACAACAGTCTTCAATTGTCGTCAATGGCACTATAATCGATTCAGGAAAAAATACAGTTCCTTATGCAGCTATTGGGATAATTTTAAAATCGATAGGAACCTCGAGCAATGATGATGGTGTGTTCTCTTTAAAGTTAAAAAGTGAAAACTTATCTGATACTTTAGAAGTTTCTAGTATAGGCTATAAAACTTTTAAAATTAAAGTACAAGATTTTGTAAATCAAAAAGAAAAGATAATTGTTTTGTTAGAAGATGTGGTTTCTTTGAGCGAAATAACTCTTATAAAGCCAGATTATTATGTGAAAAATGCACTTAAAAACATCAAAAAAACAACATTAGCATCTTCTCATCAATTAACAATTTTATACAGAAGGTTTTCTTTGGAAAACAATACTCCAAGATTTTTGGTAGAACATTTTTTAAATGTTTTGGACAGGGGTTTGACAATTAGTGAATTTGAAGAGGTTGAAGTATTAGAAATAAGAAAGTCTGTTGATTATAGATATGTAAAATTTAAACAAGATTTCCATGCAGCTGTTATGATTGCTAAACAGAATCCACTAAGAGGAGATTTTTATGCCAATGATTATAATTGGATAATTACGGGAGATTCATCCTATGATGGTGAAGAAATTGCAATTCTTGAAGGAAAAGAGAAAGAAAAACCAGCAAATTGGGTTAGATTATATATTGGGGTAAAATCTTTTGGAATTTATAAGTTAGAGAAATCTCATAATAATGCTACATATATCTATAAAAAAAATAAAGACGGAAAATTATATTTAAGCTATCATAATAGAGAATTTAAATCAAAAGAATCAATTACTCCACATTTAAAAAACTTATTAAAATTAAAAACCAATACGATAGATCTTTCATATAGGCATGAGGCTATTGTTATAGGTGTTGAAACGGATTGGAAAAATATTAAAATAAAATCTAACGCAAAAGGAAATAACTTAGATATGGGGGATTATAATTTACCCTATAACGAAAGTTTTTGGAATAAATTGATTATGCCACCAGATTCTAAATTTTACATAACTAATAAAAAAGAACTTGAAGCAATTTTTGGAATTCCATTATTAATTCAATACAAAGCAGTAAATGGCGTTACAAATCAAAAATAACTTTATGGAATCTTAATTTCTCACATTAATTTATTTGATGAAATAATAATTAACAAAAAATTAATACTTTATTAATCACTTAAAGTTCTTTTGTGTAAAAATAAAATTAATCATTTTTTTACTAACTATAAATAATCAATAATGAAAAAAAAGAAATGGAGTTTATTGTTACTACTTATACCTTTTGTTGTTTTTTCTCAATCAAGAATCATTAAAGGAAAAGTAACTGATGTTAATACAGGTGAAGCAATACCTGTTGCCTCAATAACTTTAAAACAAACTAAAATCGGAATTTATACAGATTTTGATGGTAATTTTGAGTTAGATGTCAAAGAAAATCAAACAGGGACTTTAGTTATTAGTTATTTAGGATATCAAACTAAAGAAATAACTTTTAATAAGGAGACAACTTTTTTAAACATACCTCTTAATACAGCCACAGAACAATTAAATGAAATTGTAATTACAGCTTTAGGGGTAAAACGAGATCAAAAATCACTCACATATTCAACTCAAAAAATTGAAACTGATGATTTTAAAGAAGCTCAAACATCAAATTTTTTAAACGCACTTTCAGGGAAAGCGGCTGGGGTACAAATTGTTAATTCTTCAACTCCAACAGGATCCACAAGAGTTGTTATTAGAGGTTTAACCTCTATTAGTGGTGATAATCAGCCATTATATATAATTGATGGTGTAGCACTTGATAGTGGTCAAGGTGATGGTGGTGTTAGTGTTTGGAATGAGGGGAATGACGTGGATTATGGAAGTCCTTTATCTAATATGAACCCTGAGGATATTGAGTCAATTCAAATTTTAAAAGGGGCTAATGCTGCAGCGTTGTATGGGTCTAGAGCTTCAAACGGAGTGGTTTTAATTACCACTAAAAAAGGGGTTACTGACGATAGCAAAGTAACTGTAAATGTAAATTCAAACTATTCTGTAATTTCTAATAGAGAGTATCCAAATTATCAATATGCCTACGGAAGTGGTGCATCTGGGAAAATAGCAATAAATGCAGGTAGTATAGATCCAGTCACAGGATTACCTTTTATTGCATTTCAGACAAGAGCTTATGGGATGCCCTTTTTGGGTCAAGAAGTAGTAGGGTATAATGGTGAACCCACTATTTATAAACCGAATGTCAATAATGTAAAAGAGCTATATAGGGTGGGTTCTGTAAGTACAAATACAATTGCTGTATCGAGAGGGAATGACATGGGGTCAGTTCGTTTTTCATTTAATAATACAATTGGAGACCATGTAATGGAGGGTATGGAAAAACAGTTGAGAAATAACTTTTCTCTAAGAATTGCTCAAAATCTCTCTAAAAAAGTGAAAACTAACATGACTGTTTTATACACTAACTTAAAAGTAGAAAATAGAATGTATCAAAATGGAAGTGAGAGAAATCCAGCAAACAACTATATGTACATGCGTCCAGATATGTCGCAAGAAAATTTGTTTCCATATAAAGATTTAAATAATAATGCAATAGTTTTTAATGGTCCTTTTACTAATCCTTATTGGAATTTATATGAAAATAGTAATGGAGATGAATCTAATAATCTAGTTGCCAATGTAAGTGTTAGTTGGGATATTATTAAAGGATTGAGTCTTTCGACAAAAGTTAATGGAGCTATAAATAGTAGACAAGATTTTCAATTTAACAATAAAGGGGCTGCTTTTGATCCTGATGGGTTACTTATTAAAACAGGTTCAACAAGACAAAACTGGAATTATGAAGCGATACTAAATTACAACAAAAAATTTAGAGATTTTTCAATTGTTTCTCTTGCAGGTGTAAATAGGTTTGATTTAAGATTTTCAAACCAAATTAATCAAATTAATTCTTTGGCTGTTAGAGATGTTATTAGTTTATTTAATACTGAGGATATTCCAATAATAAGAGATGTAGCAGATAATAAAAGAATCAATTCTGTTTTTGGATCGTTATCTGTTGGATATAAAGATACCTATTTTATGGATCTTACTGCCAGAAACGATTGGTCATCAGCACTTCCTGCAGGTAATAATTCCTACTTTTATCCCTCTGTTGGTGGGTCAGTTTTATTTTCTGATTTTATACAAAAGAATAAAATTTTAAATTACGGTAAAATAAGAGCTTCTTACGCTCAAGTTGGTAATGACACAAGATCATTTAGAGTGTTAAATACCTATGAATTTGGAGGAAATTATAATGGAATTCCTTGGTTTTTAATTCAAACACAAAAAAACAATGAAAATTTAAAACCTGAACTTACTTCATCGGCTGAATTTGGATTAGAGACAAAAATGTTCAACAATAAAGTCTCTATGAATATTTCATATTATCAATCAACTACTAATAATCAAATTATTCCTGTACAAGTAACACCTACTTCTGGGTTTTCATCAAACATTATCAATGCTGGAGAAATATCAAACAAAGGATGGGAAGTATTTGCATCTATAAAATTACTTGACAAAAAATTCAAATGGAATACTGATATCAATTGGTCTAAAAACAGATCAAACGTTGAGTCACTGGTTGAGGGAGTTGATCGTTTTTTACTAAGAAATTGGTTTAATGTAGGTGTATATGCTGAAGTTGGTCAACCTTTTGGTACTATAAGGGGTAATGCACCAGCAAAAGACCCAGAATCTGGAGCGACATTGCTTTCTGCTAATGGAAGACTAATCTGGGAAACAGATCAATATCTTGGAAATGCTCAAGCAGATTGGACGGGTAGTATTAGAAACTCTTTTTCATACAAAGGATTTAGTTTAAATTTTTTAATAGACATAAAAATGGGTGGAGATTTGTATTCTGGAACGATGTCTAAGGTTGTTAATCATGGAATACATTCAGAATCAATTGCAGGGAGAGATGAGTGGTTGTTATCAAGTGTAATTTTAGGTGAAAATAATAACGAAAGGAGAGGAATTGGTTTGTTTGGAAACTCATATATTGATACTGATAGAGCTAAAGGAAGAGCATATGAAAGTGCTGCATTAGGTGTTCAAGACGCAAACGGAAATTGGGTTGCAGAGAGAGATGCAAATGGAAATGTCATTTATCAAACGATTTGGATAGATCCAATGCAATATGGTTTTGATGGTCTTCAAGATCAAACAAGATGGATTTATGATGCGTCTTATGTAAAATTACGAGAAGTTGTTTTTGCTTATACGATTCCACCAAAGAAACTTGGAAAAACACCATTT
>Ga0209137_1001655_pt1 | contig 20689 bp, 21 predicted proteins | sample SaaInl5LU_22_DNA_FD_184642 | JGI IMG/M metagenome (GOLD analysis project Ga0209137, IMG submission 184642) | Marine microbial communities from expanding oxygen minimum zones in the Saanich Inlet - ESP_105LU_22_DNA (SPAdes) (version 2) | ecosystem: Environmental > Aquatic > Marine > Intertidal...
ATCGTTAACGTCTGTCGTGACGGGCGTGTAGTGGATGTGGATGTTGAGTTTCCAACCGAGCTTGGTAAAGCGCTACTGGCCTCAGATAACCCGAAAAAGCTTTTGGCCCAAGAGGCTCTAGATGAGCCTGATGATTTGAATGACGCGCGTGAGCCGTCAATTTCGGAGCTGGATCTCTAAGGTCTGGGTTTAAACGCTGCGCTGGGCATCCTGGGATGTTCCAGCAACAGGCTGGAGTCACTTTGCTGTTTGATTGACCAGTCATCCGTATGTGCAATAGCCATTGCCAGCCATTGTGTAGGTGCAAGATTGGATTGCCAGTTCTCGATTTTGCGCCAAGCTATGCAACTCAAGGCGGCGTTTAGGGTCTCTATCTTTTCGCTCACTCGCGGTTGTGGCCAACAGCCTAAAGGGGCATCAGTGTAGAGGTGCGCCTCACGGACAATTGAACGGCGAACGCTAAGGTCAGGTGCCCAGTTTGGCTTTACCGTATCGCGCATGTTTGCGCCCGGTTCGATTGACTCTAAACCTTCTAAAATAACCTTAAGTGACCAATGACAGCGGTTCAGTAGCTCCCATATCGGTTCTATACTGACGCGAGAGCCAAGTGTGTACCGCAGTGGTGATGCTGTATCAAGTCGTGTGATTTGTAGATAGCTGCTTTGCAAATCGACCCGACAACCTGGCTGCTTAACCTGAGCATAAGCGCGCTCTCGCTGGAGGAAGTCAATCCATTGCTGGCGCTGCTCAAGCTCATTCAATATTGGTATCATCATCGCGTTGTTAATAATCTGTAATAAAGTTATAACTTAAAGAATTAAGCTATTGGGCTAAATACCCCAAAGCACTTGAGCGCAGGAATAGGTTAAAAGATAAACATTTAAAGTCAAACGTCGAAAGAGCGGCCATAGTCTCGCGTTAGACCGCTTATACATGAAGACTAACCTGCTAAATCTATTTGGCAGAGAAAAAGTTAGCAATAGTTAAGGCCCTTTAGGGCCTCGGCATTCAGCGTACAAGGATACTACATGAAGCTGTTAAATCGCGCGGGTTTATCGATACGCCCCCGTCAGCCCTTTGTCGATTGGGTTCAAAGTTTTACACAATCAGTACCGAGCCTAGCCGAGCTGTCGTTGGAGGCTATGCTTTACCTAATCGATGAAGTTGAACAAGAGAGCGATTTTGACTTCGCGATTGAACGGCATTGGCAGGCAATTTTTGAAAACGAGCTAGAGGCCTGGGATGAGTTTGGTGATCATTGGCCGAAAAATTTGACGCGTGATCAGTTTGATAACTGGTTTTCGGTTGATCGGCAGTTAATGAGTTTTGATTTGAGTCAGCAACCGCTGTTGCGGGCGCCTGTACGCGACTGAATACCGCGACTTCATTCAGTGCTAAACGTGTTGCTGTATTGGCCACCTAATAGTCTGATGATACAAACCTAAAGACCGCATCTAGGTTAAGGATTGGTAGATATGAGTAACACAGAGGATATCGGGGAGCTGAAGTGGCATCCACAGCGTGGCTTCTTGATTAATGAGTTGCACTCTAGACCCTTTCAGGTGATTCGCGATGATACATCGATCACACATTTGGCACTGCTCGGTGACTACGATACGAAAGAGGCTCAAACCCTTCACTTACAACGGCTAGTTGAGGCGCTTGGTTCTGATCATAGCGTCTCATCCGGTGCATTGAATTCGTTCTCGGTAGGCCACTTTGATGTTCGGATGGAGCGCCACCTAGAGTTTACCAGCCTTACGCTGACTGATCGTACGGTTCAGCCTCGGGCTGACCAACCCTTCGCGTTAACAGCACTAGACCGACTGCCAAAGGGGTGGTTAGAAAAATTGCCCGGAATTGTCGTGGCGGCCTTCCATATCCGTGTTGAACGCGCGCCAACCCCGCTTCCGGGGCCTGTCGATGTGCGTCATCTTTTTGATGATATGCGTCTAGTGGGTAGCTCGCCACAAGGGGGAAATGCCCAGGTCTGGACAAGTTTTCGATTACATCAAGGCGGGTTTGGCCGCTTTCTTGTTTATAATAAAGCCCTGTCTAAATCTCAAATGGGCCGCATGGTTCAGCGTCTTATAGAGATAGAGACCTATCGCTTGATGGCCTTATTAGGCTTTCCGGATGCACGTGCCTTGGCCCCGATATTGGCTAATATGGACGGTACCTTGGTAGAACTGACTCAGCGCCTGACCGATCAGACCGATGCTGATGAGGCGGATATATTAAAACAGCTCACTGATATGGCAGCTCAAATCGAGGCCCACCGCGCAAGAACGACCTTTAGGGTCAACGCCAGCAGAGCCTACCACGATATACTCTTGGACCGTCTGGACGAGCTACGTGAGGATGAGATGTCTGGGCACCTTACACTGCGTGAGTTTCTAACGCGGCGTTTGTCACCGGCCGTACGGTCAAGTGAAACTATGCAGAAACGCCTTGACGATCTATCCACGCGTATCGATCGCACTTCCGATATGATGCGTACACGTGTGGAGTTAGCTATCCAGAATCAAAACCGTGAGTTACTGACCTCAATGGACAGACGTTCTAAGGTACAGTTGATGATGCAGCATACAGTCGAAGGGCTCTCGGTTGCAGCGATCAGCTACTACCTTGTCGGGCTGGTAAAGTATCTAACGGATGCACTACACAGTTCCGGTGTGGCTTTAAACCAATCGCTTATAACGGGTGTTTCAGTGCCGGTTATTATTGGCAGTGTCTGGCTCATTACTCGCCGAATACACCGCCGTTTTCATGAGCTCGCGAAAGAGGAGCATAGAGGTCAAAAATGAGTGTTGAACAACAAATTGAAGAGAAACTTGGAGCCGGTCTAAATTTTAGTCATCTTGAAGTGATAAACGAAAGCCATATGCATTCTGGCTCACGTTTGGATACCCATTTTAAACTGGTGGCAGTGAGTGATGCGTTTTCGGGGAAGCGGTTGATTGCCCGTCATCAGCAAATTTATGGTTTGCTTGCTGATTTGATGCAGAATCCTATTCACGCACTCTCGATGCACCTCTATTCATCCGAGGAGTGGACTGAAAAGTCAGGTCAGGTTCCCGATTCGCCAAACTGTCTTGGCGGTTCTAAGCATGACAAGGCTAAGTCCTAGAATTTGCCTGCGTTAAATACCACTATCACCCGCTAAGTCTTCGGGTGACAGTGGTGGTTTTTTAGCGAGTAACCCGCTTAAACAGGTCAAAGTACTCAGGGAAGGTTTTTCGAGTACAACCTGGGTCATTAATTGTAATTGGGTTGGTGCCAAAGGATGCAAGCGAAAAGCACATCGCCATTCGGTGATCATCGTAGGTATCAATTGCAGCCGATTGAATAACAGCCGGTGGTGTCACTTCTATAAAGTCTTCACCCTCAACCACTTCAGCACCGACCTTTCGCAATTCTGTGGCCATGGCACTGAGACGATCCGTCTCTTTTACCCGCCAATTGTAGACATTTCGAATAGCCGTTTTACCTTCAGCAAAGAGCGCGGCTGTCGCAATGGTCATGGCGGCATCCGGTATAGCGTTAAGGTCGAGATCAACACCTTTGAGTTGCCCCTTTGTGACTTCGATCCATGTAGGTCCGTAGGTCACTTTAGCACCCATCTTTTCAAGGACTTCTGCAAAGGCTTTATCGCCCTGTACCGAGTCGGAACCTACACCATGAACGCGTATAGTTCCGCCTGCAATCGCTGCTGCTGCAAGGAAATAGGAGGCAGAAGAAGCATCGCCTTCAACCATGACAGTGCCCGGTGAGCGGTAAGTTTGGCCTGCACGTACAACAAAACTCTGGTAATTATTGTTCTCTACCTCAATACCAAAAAGTTTCATCGTGTGCAGTGTAATGTCGATGTAGGGTTTAGATACCAGTTCACCGTCCATGTGGATTTCAAGATTCTGTTCAGCCATAGGCGCAGCCATTAACAAGGCTGTTAGGAACTGACTTGAAATATTGCCACGAATCGATACGCGACCGCCCTTTAGACCTGCGGAGTTGATTTTCAATGGTGGGTAGCCATCATCTTTTAGGTACTCAATGTCAGCCCCCAGCTGCACGAGTGCATCAACGAGATCCTTAATGGGGCGCTCGTACATTCGCGGCTCACCGGTCAATGTGAAAACCCCATCGCCTAAGCAAAGTGCAGCCGCTAAGGGGCGCATTGCGGTGCCCGCGTTGCCTAAAAACATTTCAGCAGCGGATTCCTTGAATGGTCCGCCAATACCATGAACTAGGCAGCTGCGGCGGTCATCGGCCAACTCATATTTTACACCTAACTTAGTCAGTGCATTGAGCATGTGCGTAACATCGGCACTGTCTAGCAGGTTAGTCACCTGTGTACTGCCCTGTGCAAGGGCCGCAAGTAGAAGGATTCGATTAGACAGGCTTTTAGAGCCCGGCAGTTGAACCTCACCATCAGCAAAGCTGCGGGGTTCAAGCGTCAAAGTTTCCATGTTTGGGAGTCTGTTCAGCTAAAAAATTAGGGTCGTAAAATTACCGTGAAATGCATCGTAAGTCCATTTTTGCAGTTAGATTCAGATTGTTTTGATCGACATCAAGGGTTTATCCCTCATTTTAGACAATACTGGTAAGACGAAACGAAATAGCCTTAATGGCTTAGGAGCTTAGATGAGTGAAGAACATCACGATTTAGCACATGAATTTCCTCAGTATCGTGAGCAGATACATGAGTTGAAAACCAGTAATAAGCATTTTATGAAACTCTTCGATGAGTACCATGAAGTTGCGCGTGAGGTAGCCAAAATGGAGGCAGAAATTGAGCCGGTTACCACGGCGTTAGAGGAGGGGTACAAAAAACGTCGGTTGCAGTTGATGGATGAGTTGCATGCCATGCTGAAGGCTGCAGCCGGCTAAAGCTGAAGGCTCGGGCTTTATCTCTACGATTGAGGAAAACAGCTAGTTATTTTTGCAGAGTTAATCTTCTGTTCTACTTTGTAGATTTACACTTAGCATCTAAGCTTAGGTGTAACGATCGTCGGCAGTATACGGGTCGTTTGCATTAAACGAGTAGGCCAGGCACCGTCTTAAGTGAAGGGTTGAGGTTAATCTAAGGCGCAAACAGCGTAAACAAAGCCGTACCAAAGGAGAGTTAAGATGAAACGCGTTGTCATTATACTTGCTGTATCCGCCATATTAGGTGGTTGTGTACAGAAAAATCTGACCGGAAATAGTTACAGTCGTTCACAAGTTCAGAAACCTCAGCAGGTTGAATATGCAGTCGTTGAAACCGTACAGCCTGTCGTTATCCAAGGACGCACCGACGGTATAGTGGGCGCAGGTTCTGGTGCGATTATTGGCGGTATAGCCGGATCAACCCTTGGCGGTGGTAAGGGGAGTAGCATTACAACCGTGTTAGGGGCTGTGGCTGGCGGTTTAGCCGGTCAGGCACTGGAGGAGAGCTCGACCAGCGTGCAAGGCCAAGAGGTGGTGGTACGCATGGATTCGGGGCGTACGTTCTCGATTGTACAGGAGGTGAAAAACAACATGTTTTTCCGCCAGGGCGATCGTGTCCGTATTCTTACTAGCGGCGACGGGACAGTGCGTGTCAGTTACTGAAAGACCCCATCTATCGGGTGTACATCATGTTGCGTTGATCTGTTCAGACTATCAGCGCTCTAAGCACTTTTACACTCAGGTTCTGGGTCTTAGCCAGTTAGATGAGAATTACCGGGCCGACCGCGATTCGTGGAAGTTGGATCTTCTAGTGCCTAACGGAACACAACTTGAGCTGTTTAGTTTCCCAAATGCTCCGGCTCGCGCTTCAGGGCCAGAATCCCAGGGGTTGCGACACCTCTGTTTTGGTGTTGATGATCTCGATAGCTGGGTTAGCTATTTGCGTCATAACAGTATCCTGGTTGAAGAGGTGCGGGTAGATCCTTACACAGGTAAACGTTTTACCTTCTTCAAAGACCCTGATTTGCTCCCGTTGGAGCTCTACGAACAGCTTAGATAAGGATGCTGAATGCAGCTTAGAGTCTTAGGTGCGTCGGGTGGTTTTGCGCACAACTGTGCAACAACATCTTTCTTATTGGATGAACATATACTTTTAGATGGCGGAACAGGCGTTAGTGATCTATCACTGGAACAGATGTACAAACTTGACGCCATGTTACTGACTCATGCGCATCTAGACCATATAGCAGGCGTTGCACTGATGCTTGCATCTGTAATAGATAAACGCAGTGAGCCGTTTAAAATTTACGCGCCAGCTGTGGTGTTAAATGTGCTGAAAACACATATTTTTAATTGGCAAGTGTGGCCTGACTTTAGTCAGTTACCCAGTGCAAGCCAACCGATACTGCAGTTTTGCGAAGTGGAACCTAATCAGCCATTTAAGCTGTTTGGCTTAGAAGTGGAGGCGGTTGCGCTGACGCATACGGTGCCAAGCTTTGCATATATTCTATCTTTAGACGATAAACGCTTTTGCTTTTGCGGAGATACGGCCGCAACTCAAGCCCTTTGGAGCCGCATTAATGCCTTAAAAGGTGTCGAAAAGATATTTATTGAACTTTCATTCCCAGCGTCGCACTCGGCTATAGCAAAGGTTTCGGGGCACTATGATGTAGGTGCGCTTGCAACTGATCTTGTTCAGCTCGAATATTCGCTCGATCTTCATATCATGCATGCTAAACCAGGATATGAGCAACAGCTGTTAGAGGAAGTAGCAAAAAGCGAAAGGCTACAGAATTTGAACGTAAAGCACTGTAGGGCCGGCGACCGAATCACTGTGCTCTAGGCCAGTTGCTGAACCGCCACAACCTAAGTTTGGTTAACAAGGCCAGTTTCGCTAGACGCATGGTTTAACATGAAATCACGTGAAGCGACTAACTAACAGGCTAACGAGTTAGGTTTTTTATGTGTATCCGGTGGTTTTAGCGAAGCGTTGTCGCTGGTTTTGGATCTAGGGTATGAGCAGACCACTCGCCACACCTAAAGAGGCGTGGCGGGTGGCTAGTTTTGCTGCTTTTTTACTTCTTTACTTTTCAGGTGCGTGGTAAAGCAGGTAAAGATCGATTAAGACTTCAGGGATCTGATCACACATCTCTTCGCTTAATGAGCGATCATTGCGTATCTCGACAATCTCTGGATCATCAAACAGCTCAGAAGCAACCATGATTGGGAGTAATAGGCCTGCAACGGTCTCTTCATCACGCTCAAACCAATCGCCCTCATTAATGAAAACACCCTCCATAAAGCCCTCGGCCCAGAGCGTCACCTCAGCAGTTTCATCTTCATCATCTACCTCTAGCGTAAGCTCGAACGGCAGTGGTACTTCTTGGTCTGAGGAGAGGTCGTTGCTGATCGTTGCATTAAGTTTACTCAGCAGCCCCTCAATTTCGGTTCTCTGATTGTCAGACTCCCACTTAGGCGTGCCATCAAAAATCATACCCATCCAGTCACTGACCGGGGTTTTATTGGGCGCGATATTAAGTGCACATAAGAGCCCATGTGCACCAATAAGGTCTAGGGATGTTTCAGATACCTGATCCGATAGAAGAAAGGCTTCAAGAGAATCGAGTTCAGCTTCACTAATCAGAGCGAGATCGTAGGTCATGTAAGGGGTGTCCTGAATTAAGTTAACACTAGTGTAGCGCGAAACGGGTGCTAGCCGCCACGGCTGAATATGTCTGGAAATGCTAATCGGCAGTGACTTAAATTGGCGCTTCATCGATAATGTGCGAATGATTGAAAAAGCGCGCCAGACTCTTATCCAAATATTTGGTTTCGACCAGTTTCGTGATCCCCAACAACAGGTTGTTGAAACCCTATTGGAGGGGCGTGATGCGATGGTTGTTATGCCAACAGGCGGTGGAAAATCACTCTGCTACCAGTTGCCTTCGCTAGTCCGCAGCGGAACAGGCATTATCGTGTCGCCACTGATCGCATTAATGCAAGATCAGGTGAGCGCGCTCTCACTTTTGGGGATCAACGCCGGTTGCTTAAACTCGTCCATCGATTTTGAACAGTTGCAGCAGACTGAGAACCAGTTGATTAACGGTGAGATTGACTTACTTTACATCGCACCTGAGCGACTCTTACAGCCGCGTACTTTGGCACTCTTAGCGCGAGCCAAAATTGCACTTTTTGCTATCGACGAAGCGCATTGCGTATCCCAATGGGGGCATGATTTTAGACCTGAGTACTTGCAGTTAGGTTTATTGGCCGAGCGTTTTCCAACTGTGCCCCGTATTGCTCTAACAGCAACGGCTGATGCGCGGACACGTGAAGAGATGATCGAACGACTGCATCTACAAAATGCTAGGGTCTTCATCAAAGGCTTTGATCGTCCCAATATTCGTTATCGAATTGCGCAGAAAGATAGCGCCAAAGACCAGCTTCTGAGTTTTATCCGCAGTGAGCATGCTAATGATGTTGGTGTTGTCTACTGCATGTCACGCAAGCGGGTAGAGGAGACAGCTGCATGGTTAGTGGAGAAGGGTTTTAACGCACTGCCCTATCATGCTGGTCTTACGCCACAGTTGCGCCAGCATAATCAGCACCGCTTCTTAACTGAAGAGAGCATTATTATGGTGGCTACCATTGCATTCGGAATGGGAATTGATAAACCAAACGTGCGTTTTGTAGCTCATCTAGATCTACCCAAATCAGTTGAAGCTTATTACCAAGAGACAGGACGAGCAGGGCGTGATGGTCTAGCCGCTAATGCTTGGATGGTGTATGGCTTACAAGATGTGATTTTTCAGCGTCAGATGTTGGAGTCAGGTCAGGCAGCTGCCGACCAGAAACAGATAGAACGCCAGAAACTGGAAGCCTTGTTAGGCCTTTGCGAGATAACAAGTTGCCGACGCCGTGCACTGCTGAGTTATTTTGGAGAGCCCAATCATCCGGATTGCGGTAATTGCGATAACTGTTTGGAGCCTGTTGAGGTTTGGGATGGTACTGACGTCGCACGAAAAGCCCTTTCAGCGGTTTATCGTAGCGGGCAACAGTATGGCGTAAACGCCGTTGTCGATATTTTACGTGGGGATTCAACCGATAGAAGCCGTCAAAAGGGTCATGAAAAACTATCGACTTGGGGGATAGGAAAAGAGCTAGATCGCACCAGTTGGCGGTCTGTTTTTCGCCAACTGGTTGCGCGAGGCTTCCTACACGTCAGTGCTGACTCATACGGAGGGCTTTACCTATCTGAGTCGTGTCGGGCGTTGTTGAAGGGTGAGGCTGAGATTGAGTTGCGACGTGATGTAAGACCTCAAAAGCGCGTCTCTAAAACAACGGGTGTTAGCCGCAAGCCTGAAAGTCAATTAGCGGGGCAAGACTATACATTATGGGAAGCACTGCGAAGCTGCAGACGTGCGCTAGCGGAGGCGCAAGATGTCCCCCCTTACGTTATTTTTCATGATGCCACTCTTATGGAGATGGTAGAACGTAAGCCGCTGACCTCTGTTCAGTTGCGACGAATCAGTGGAATTGGTGATCGAAAGTTAGAGCAGTATGGTGAGGCCTTCTTAGAGGTGATCTCAGATCATCTAGCTCAGTCGCAGCAAGCGGCTGGTGATATGCAATCGCAAGAGGTGTTTACGCTATTTCGTGCGGGCATGAGTGTTGAGCAAATCGCACGCCAAATCAGACTTTCAGAACAACAGGTTTACAATCGGTTAGCGCAATTGATCAGTGTTGGGCAGCTAGACGTTGATGAAGTTGTAGAGTTGGATAGCGCTGAACGCCAGCGTATTGAGGACCTTTTGTTATCTAACCGTGAGACGGTTGGTGCATCCTTGCGCCAGGTGCATCAAGAGCTTGCGGGTGTTTACGATTTGGGCTTGTTGCGCTGTCTTGCGGCGGGACTAGACGTGCGATGATTGAATCAGCTTGGACTCTTTTTCTAAGCGCATTTGTATCATCCACCTTATTACCCGGTGGGGCAGAGGCACTGTTGGCTTACCAAATCACTGAAGCACCGATGCGTTGGCTCTATCTTGTCGCGATCGCAACACTCGGCAATACCCTAGGCTCTTACCTCACATTTGGCATGGGGAGATTACTCGCCCGTTTTTACCCCTTGCATGTGTTGAAAAAACCTTCCCACAAGCGCGCTCAAATTTGGCTTGAGCGCGCGGGTCCTTGGGCGCTCTTGTTTGCATGGCTCCCCATTATTGGCGACCCCATCTGTTTAGTCGCTGGCTGGCTTAGGGTGAATCTCTTATCCAGCGCGATATGTATTTTTTTGGGGAAATTCGCCCGCTTTCTCTTTGTCGCGATGCTAGCGCTTGGTTATCTGCAGCTATGACAGGCTAGCTGTCGTGTAACTCGCAAGTGCATAAGGTATAATTTTTCGCGCAAAAATTATTCGGAATTGCCATGACTGCTGACACTACCAAACAAGTAACAATTGACGACTTTGACCATAAACAGAAGCTGAGATTCAACAAGCTGCAAAAGCGTCTGCGCCGTGAGGTTGGTCAGGCGATAGAGGCGTTTAATCTAATCGAAGCGGGTGATCGGGTCATGGTGTGTTTGTCGGGTGGTAAAGACTCTTTTACCATGCTCGATATTTTGATGAGTTTGCAGAAAAATGCGCCCATTCCCTTCGATCTTGTAGCCGTCAACATGGATCAGAAACAGCCCGGATTTCCCGAGCATATTCTACCGGCCTATCTCGATAAACTGGGTATTGAGTATCACATTATCGAGAAAGATACCTACTCAATTGTGAAGTCGGTTATTCCTGAAGGTAAAACAACCTGCGGTCTTTGTTCACGTTTGCGTCGTGGTACTTTATACGGTTTTGCAGATCAAATTGGTGCGAATAAAATTGCGTTGGGTCATCATCGCGATGACATGATCGAGACCCTGTTTCTAAACATGTTTTATGGCGGTAAGTTGAAATCTATGCCGCCTAAGCTGGTCTCGGATGACGGCAAAAATATGGTGATTAGGCCGCTGGCCTATGTGCGCGAAAAAGATATCGAAGCATTCTCACAATTGAAAGGCTACCCCATCATTCCCTGTAATCTCTGTGGTTCGCAGGAAAACCTGCAGCGCGGCGTTATTAAGGAGATGCTGCAAGATTGGGATAAGCGATTTCCGGGTCGTATCGAGACAATGTTCAAGGCGATGTGCAATGTCGTTCCTTCTCATTTAGCTGATGAAAAGCTGTTTGATTTTAAAGGGTTAGAAACTGGATATGCGCATGGAATAAAGGATCCAGAAAACGTTCTAACACTGTCTACTTCAAGAGCGCCGGTAGAACAAAAAGTGGGTGCGAAGGCTCAGGTTTCACCGGTTCAATCTTTCAATAAAATAGAGCTAGAGAACTTAAATTAATCAAGTGCGATATTGAGTTTAGTTTTGCTCTAAGTCGAACGGTTCAGCCAGTCGTTACCTATTTTTTTGCAAAGGTTACACCCTACTTTTGTCTTAATTTCCTTAATAGAGCTGTGTTATCTAGTTCAAATACCGCTAACAAATCTGCATTTAGAATTTTTTGGAATAACGATATATTGTTATTGTGCTCAAGCGCCTTACAAATTAATCTAAAAGAATCAATAAAACCAATAACGCCGGGAGGCATTGATGGGCAAGATCATCAAAGGGCCGACGACCCGAGAGCTGATGCAGCAGCTCGCGACCGAATCCGAAGGGATGGGTGTCAACGATCGTCGTGAATTTCTTCGCAAGGGTATAGCGTCCGCAAGCGGCCTAGCTGCCCTAGGTATGGCAGGTTCGTTAAGTGCCAACGAGGCGATGCTTAATCCAACCAACCTGCCACCCAACGAGCCCTCATGGGGTCGTATGCTTGGCCATGGTGTAGTTGAGTACCCTTACGGTCAGCCATCTAAATTTGAAAGTCACGTTGTACGTCGAACGGTTCCATGGCTAACCGCCGAGTCCATATCCTCAATTTCGATGACTCCGCTTCAGGATCTTAAAGGTATTATTACGCCAAACGGTCTTGTATTTGAGCGTTACCACGCCGGTGTGCCGCAAATTAACCCGCAAGAACATCGTTTAATTATTCACGGTATGGTTGAGCGCCCGCTTATCTTCACTATGGAAGATCTGATGCGCTTCCCTTCTGTCTCACAGATTAAATTCCTTGAGTGTCCTGCCAACGGTGGTATGGAGTGGCGCGGTACCCAGATGGAAGCACTGCAGTTCACTCATGGCATGCTCTCTTGCTGCGAGTGGACGGGTGTGCCGCTGCGAGTTCTTTTGGAAGAAGCCGGGGTCAAGCCAGAAGGCAAATGGATACTTGCTGAAGGTGCTGATGGTGCACACATGAGCCGCTCTATCCCGATTGAAAAGGCGCTTGACGATGTAATCGTTGTCTATGCTCAGAATGGTGAGATGCTTCGTCCTGAACAGGGCTATCCACTTCGCTTAGTTAACCCTGGCTGGGAAGGTAATACGTCTATCAAATGGCTACGCCGCTTGGAAGTGGGTGATCAGCCTTGGTATCACCGCGAAGAGACCTCTAAATATACTGACCTCATGGCTGACGGTCGTGCACGCAAGTTTACATTCGTACAAGAGTGTAACTCGGTGATCACGAGCCCATGTCCTGAGAACCCAATCACATCATCCGGTCTTATTGAGATCGAAGGTATAGCTTGGTCAGGGCGTGGCACGATCAAACGTGTAGATATCTCCTTTGATGGCGGTGTGAGCTGGACGCCTGCAAACCTTAAAGGATTGGTGTTGGAGAAAGCTTTAACACGATTCAGTCTTGTCACTAAGTGGGATGGTCAGCCATGGCTACTTCAGGCTCGTGCAGTGGATGATACCGGTTACGTACAACCTACTTTAAAACAACTGCGTGAAGCGCGTGGTGTTGAATCTATCTATCATAAAAATGCCATACATACCTGGCAGGTGCTTAACACTGGGGAGGTTAAGAATGTTCAAATCAGTTAAGCCTACCCTGAAAACTGTTGCGCTCACTAGCCTAGTAACGGGTAGTGTAAGTTTCAGTGCTGTATTGCATGCAGAATCAGCTGGCATTGGTCGTACAGTAACGGCTGAAGAGATTGCTGGTTGGGATATAGATGTCCGTCCCGATGGTTTGGGTTTGCCAGTCGGTGAGGGTAGTGTTCTAGATGGCGAGGCACTGTACGAAGCTAAATGTGCTGCCTGTCACGGACTCTTTGGTGAAGGCGAAGGTCGTTGGCCTGTATTAGCGGGCGGAAAGGGTACTCTGGCCCAAGAGCGACCAACTAAAACGGTCGGCTCATATTGGCCCTATGCGTCCACCTTATACGACTACATCTATAGAGCGATGCCATTTACGGCGCCTCGTTCCCTCAGTGCAGAAGAGACCTATGCGATCTCTGCTTACGTTCTCTACCTGAATGATCTGGTGGACGAAGAATTTGTACTGTCTAACGAAAATCTGGCGTCTATAGAGATGCCGAACAAAGGCGGTTTCTTTGTTGATCCACGTCCAGACGTGAATAATCCGCTCTGTATGGAAAACTGTGCTGACGCTTCTACAATGAAGATTCAAGGTTCAATTGGTGGCGTTACCCCAATTAGCCATTTCGTTGAAGGCGCTGATGGCCCTGCTGCCTCGCATGAAGCGCAGCATGAGTTAGAGTCTGAGATGGAAAAAGAACGGCTTAAAGAGTTAGGTGTTGAAGTTGAAGAGGCAGTTAGTGCATCGAAGCCTGCTGAACTCTCCGCTGCAGCTATAGCCGGCAAAGCCGTTTATGAACAAGCTTGTGCTGCCTGTCATGGTATGGGTATTGCAGGTGCACCGAAAGTGGGAGACAAAGCGGCCTGGACTGCGCGTAATGCGCAGGGTATGGAGACACTGGTCAGCCATGCAATTAACGGTTATCAGGGTAATGATGGTGTAATGCCTGCTAAGGGCGGTCGCACAGATTTATCCGATGAAGCAGTTTCCAATGCTGTGGCCTTTATGGCAGAATCTAGCCGTTAGTTATTAAACGAGGTATTATATATCTCTAAATATTATAAAAAGCGCTATGAAAGCGTTAAGATCACTGGAAAGGAGTGACCATGCGTAAGTTGATATCAGCAATCGCGATAACTGGTCTGACACTTGGTGTGGCGGGTACTGCATCTGCAGGTTCGCACAACGAAGCGATGATCAAAGAAGGGCAGAGCGTTTACCACGGTAAATCACGCGGTAATTGTATTGCGTGTCACGAAATCTCTGACCCAATCGCAAATCAGGCGGGCAATCAAGGCCCAATGATAATTGCGATGAAGGCTCGCTACCCAAACAAAGCTGAACTTCGCGCTCAGATTTGGGATGCTACGGCAAAAAACCCTTTGTCTATTATGCCGCCAATGGGTAAGCACAATATTTTGACAGAAGATGAAATCGACGCTGTCGTCGAATACATTTATCAGTACTGATTTAAGCAGGTGGAGTAGAGATGAGTATGAATCGTCGTACAGTAGTTAAAGCAATCGCCGCTGGCGGTGCACTGATGGGTCTGGGTGCTCTTATGCCACGTGTGGCATTAGCAGCATGGAACAAAGATGCGTTTGCAGCAAAAGACCAAATGGGTGCTATGAATGCACTTTACGGTGGTACTGCTGAGGCAAGTGCTAATGTAATGTTGAAAGCCCCTGCCATTGCAGAAAATGGCGCCGTTGTGCCTTTGTCTGTCAGCTCGGATCTAGCTGATGTTGAATCAGTTGCGATCTTCATAGAAAACAACCCGACACCTTTGGCATGTCAGTTTATGGTGCCTGCTGGTACCACCGCTGATTTTTCAACACGTGTGCGCATGGGTAAAACGACCAACGTAACGGCCGTCGTGAAAGCGGGTGGTAAAACCTACAGCGCAACGTCTGAAGTAAAAGTTACTATCGGTGGTTGTGGCGGTTAATCAGCGAGCTTATTAGGAGACAGTAAAATGGCAATATTTCGAGTTAAAGCTAAGGCCAAAGGCGGTAAAACCGACGTTAAAATGATGGCCAAGCACGATATGGAAACAGGTCTTCGTAAGGGTAAGGATGGTAATTTGATCCCTTCAAAGTTCCTTGACACCATTATGGTTAGCCATGCTGGTAAAACAGTATTCGAAGCAAACCTAGGTACTGCAGTTTCTAAAAATCCCTACCTCGCATTCGAATTTGAAGGCGGCGCTGCGGGAGATACTATAGAAATTTCATGGACTGAAAGTTCGGGTACAAGTGGTACTGAATCTGGCGATATCAAGTAATCAGGGCTAGAAGGCCCCGGAGGACTTATGAACATAATAAAAAATACACTGCTCGCTTTGAGCGTGGCCGCGGTTAGCCATACGGCTATGGCAGCAACAACAGGTGCAACGGTTGCAACTGTTGATCCTGATGCTGACCGCATTGCACTGCAAGACTATATGAAGAACCGTTTCCCGGATACTCCGATCAGTGAGTATGTGAATGGCATCTACGCTGTAGATGCGGGTTCACGTGAACAGTGGGAAGCGATTGAAGAGTTTCCTCCCTATGATCTCGATCTAGAGGCGGGTGAAGAGCTATTCAATACCCCCTTTGCCAATGGCAAAAGTTTGGCTGACTGTTTCGAAAACGGTGGCATTGGCATTCGTCAAAACTACCCGATGTGGGACGCAGCACGTAAAACTGTAGTAACACTTGAAATGGCTATCAATGAGTGTCGTACTGACAACGGTGAAAAAGCTTACGGTTGGAAAAAAGGTCCGATTGCTCAGGTTTCTGCATACATGGCATACACCTCTCGCGGCGAGATCTTCGACATCCCAGTACCTGATGATGGTGCTAAAGCGGCCTATCTTGACGGTAAGAAGTTTTACTACACAAAACGTGGTCAGTTAAACCTCTCCTGTGCGGACTGCCACCTGACGGGCACTAACCGTCTTGTGCGTGCAGATCTTCCGAGTCCAGCCCTTGGTCAAGCGACTCACTTCCCCGTTGTGCGTTCTAAATGGGGTGATATAGGTACCATTCATCGCCGTTACGAAGGTTGTCATCGTGATTCACGATCAGAGTATCTGAAAGTGCAGAGTGAGACCTACCGTAATCTTGAGTACTTCCAAACTGTTATGTCTAATGGTCTGGTTGTAAACGGCCCTGGTTCACGTAAGTAAGGAGCAGAACTGATGAAAAAGATCGCTATGATCGCAGCATTAGCTGCCCTGAGTGTAAGCTCATTGACGATGGCACAATCATTTGAAGATGCCTTCAACATGAACCGCGCAATGTATGGCGCGGGCGCAACCTTTGAATGGAATGGCGCTCAATACAGCACAAGTTCCATTGAAGAGGAACTAAGCTCTAAACCCGCTAACAAGGCTAATGCGGAAGCATTGATTGCTGCCGCAGAAGCTAAGTATAAAGAGGCTCAAGAGGTTGGTTTTGCTTGGCGTGATAACAGCAAATACCTGAAGGAAGCGCAAGAAGCGCTTGCAGCGGGTGAATTTCAGAAAGCGATGGATTCAGCCGCGCGTTCGCACCTGCAGTCCCGTCGCGGTGTTGAGCAAGCAGCCTATGCTGAAGCACACTGGATAGACGCTGTTCCACCATTGAACTAAGCGTTCATGTAAATGCCCACCCGTAAAGGTGTGGGCTTTTTTAGCACAAAATAGATATATGCATTTAGCGTCTTAGTTTATAGCGCTAGGTTACTAAAAAGATTTGAAGGTAGGTAAACAATGTCATTGACGCGTCGTGAATTTGCTCGTTTGATAGGTATTGCGGGTGCTGCAGGCATGTTGCCAATTTCGGGAGCTGCACGTGCTCGTCAGCCATCAGACCTCTATGAGGTTCCAAATTACGGCAATGTGCGGTTGCTACACATTACAGATTCGCATGCGCAGTTAGAGCCTGTTTACTTCCGTGAACCAAACGTTAACCTGGGTATAGCTAGTGCCTATGGTAAGGCACCTCACCTAGTGGGTGATAAATTTTTGCAGCACTTTGGTGTACAGCCTGGCACATTAGAGGCTCACGCTTTTACCTATCTTAACTTTTCAGACGAGGCCTCACAGTTCGGTCGAGTGGGTGGCTTTGCACACCTTAAAACACTGGTTGAGCGTATGCGTGAAAGCTTCGGTCGTGAAAATACACTATTGCTTGATGGTGGCGATACATGGCAAGGCTCAGGTACCTCGTACAAGACGCGCGGTATGGATATGGTCGATGCTTGTAATAACCTAGGGGTCGATATTATGACGGGCCACTGGGAGTTTACCTATCACCAAGAAGAGATTTTAAAGAACATCGAGGCTTTCAACGGTGAGTTCCTTGCGAACAACGTGTTTATTACAGAGGATGCGTTGTTTGATGGTGCTGATGAGTACATCCATGACGAAGATACGGGTCACGTGTTCAAGCCCTACACCATTAAGAGTATGAACGGCGCAACCATTGCGTACATTGGGCAGGCATTTCCACGAACTAAAATCGCTAATCCGTCACGCTTCATTCCGGACTGGACTTTTGATATTTACGATGCCGAGATGCAAGAGTTAGTTGATCACGTTCGTAATAACGAGAAAGTCGATGCTGTCGTTGTATTGTCGCACAACGGCATGGATGTTGACCTAGCGATGGCTGAACGTGTCAGCGGTATAGATGTCATATTAGGTGGGCACACGCATGATGGGATGCCAGCACCGACAGTTGTTAAGAATAACGGCGGTCAGACTTTGGTTTGTAATGCGGGCTCTAATGGTAAGTTTCTAGGTGTAATGGACTTAGATATACGTGATGGCGGTGTTAAAGGCTTCCAGTATCGTTTACTTCCGGTTTTTTCTGACCTGTTGCCTGCCGATGCAAGTATGAGTCAGTTGATAACCGACATTCGCGCACCGCATCTTGCTTGGTTGAACGAAGAGTTAGCGGTGGCTGATGAGTTGATGTTCCGCCGCGGTAACTTCAACGGTACTTTTGATCAGCTAATCTGTGATGCATTGTGCGCCGTCAATGATGCTCAGATATCGCTATCTCCTGGCTTCCGATGGGGAACAACGGTGCTGCAGGGGCAGACCATCACTATGGATCGCGTTCTAGACCAAACCTGTATTACCTATCCAGAGACCTATACGCGCGAGATGAAAGGGTCTGAGCTTAAACTTATTCTCGAAGATGTTGCAGATAACCTATTTAATCCTGAGCCATACTTGCAATCAGGTGGCGACATGGTGCGTCTGGCGGGTATGGATTATGTGTGTGATCCAACCAAGAATATTGGTGGCCGTATTGGCGATATGCGTCTAGATAACGGTGAGCTAATTGAAGCTGACAAGTCGTACAAAGTATCAGGCTGGGCGACCGTGGGGTCTCAGTCTGAAGGTGCTGATATATGGGATGTGGTTGCGACTTATCTTCGTGATCAGAAGGTTGCGAAGATAAATAAACTCAATACCCCTAAGCTTAAGGGTGTTGATGGAAATCCGGGTATAGCCGACTACGCTGTCGGTTAAACAGCTACAACAAGGACATATGCAATTCATTGCACTGTTCTGAATATTTGCAGTGATCTTGGGCCCCTTTTGGGGCCCTTTTTTTAACGCTTATGGTAATAAATAGTATCAACTATGATTCCGATTGCGCATTGTTGAAGTTGCTCTATAATCATTGAGTTAAGTTCCTTAAGTTAATCTAAAAATTAAAGAATCAGTTAGAATTTTGTGTGTAAAGTATCTGTTCAGAGAATTTTTGATTGACCTCTGATGTTTATGCACATCGCTTTGAATGAGTTTTTAGGGTGTAAAATTTGGTTGATATAGATAAAGGCGAACACACAGATACACCATATATTGTGTGTGTAGGTGCCTCTGCTGGCGGGCTTGAGGTTATTAAATCTTTTTTTCAGGCATTGCCCGGCAAAACGGGTCTGATTTGGGTTGTTATTCAACATCTTTCACCCAATTACAAAAGCATGATGAAAGAGTTGCTCGTCACTTCCGCGGATATGCCTATCCAGATGGCTGAGCAGGGGATGCGCCCTGAGCCAGACAATCTCTATCTTATTCCCCGCAGTGTTAATTTAGTGATACAACCCGATGGTTGCTTCTCCCTAGCTGATCAAGACAGAGAGCATGCGCGCCCGAATCTGCCGATTGATATTTTTTTTGAATCATTGTCTGAGTATGCTGGCGATCGTGCTATAGCGGTTATTCTCTCGGGTACTGGTTCTGATGGCACACGCGGGGCGCGGCGTATACGTGAAAAAGGCGGGCTAGTGCTTGCTCAAGATTTTCATACCGCAAAATTTGATGGGATGCCTAAAAGCATCGTGGATAACGGACTAGCGGATTTCATCGACGAAGTAGAGCGCCTTCCGGGACACATCCTTCGTTATGTCTCCCACCCGTTTTCGCAACTGAGCCCCGAACTTACTGAATCAGGGCAGAACACAAAAACATTGGGTCGTCTTTTTGACATCATTAGAAATAGATCACGCATCGATTTTTCCGCCTACAAGCCATCAACAGTTGGACGGCGCATAGAGCGCAGGATATCCAAGTCAGGTCTTTCAACGATAGATGATTATCTGGATTACCTAATTTCCAATCCAGGCGAGCCTGATGAGTTAATCAATGATCTCTTAATTGGTGTGACTAACTTTTTCCGTGATCGACCCTTCTTTGAAGATAGGCTTCGTCATTTTTTAACGGATTACATGAAGCACACCACACGCACGGAACTGCGGTTTTGGGTCGCGGGTTGTTCTACCGGTGAGGAAGCCTACACGCTGGTAATGCTGTTTAATGAAATCTGTGAGCAGGAGTCATTGGCATTAACCTTAAAGGTATTTGCAACTGATGTAGATCCGGGTGCTATTGCCAAAGCAAGTTTAGGTAACTATCCAAGTAGCATTGGTAATGACGTTCCACCTGAGTACCTTTCGCGTTATTTCCGGCGCACGGCTGAGGGATTTACTGTTGCGAGACGTGTACGTGAGCAGGTCGTTTTCGCAAAACATGATGCACTGAACGATCCACCATTTACGCGTATCGACCTGGTCTCCTGTCGAAACATGCTGATTTATTTAAAGAGTTCGTACCAGTCGCAAGTGTATAACAGCTTTAGTTTTTCACTACGTCCGGGCGGCTTACTCTTTCTAGGGTCTAGTGAATCGCTTGGCGAGAACGAATCACAGTTTGAGGTGTTAGATAAGTCCGCAAGGATATTCCGTAGTTTGGATGCTAGCAAACGAACAAGTTTTGAGTCTGGCCTGCCGCTCTTTTCTGGCACGCGTGACTACCTTCGTTCTATGCAGAGTAATAGTGGTGCCCGTAGTTCAAGAGAAGTCAGGCTTGTAGGCGAACTTAAACTTTACGAATCAGTTATAGACTCACTGGGCAATAGTGCAGTCATACCCTTTGGTTTGCTTGTTGATGATAATCAAAATTTGCTGCGCATTCTGGGCTCTTCAAAACGCTACTTCAAACCGTTGACAGGGCGTATCGAATCTCAGATCAGTAAGCTCCTGATAAAAGAGGTTAGTGTTCCAGTATCATCGGCCATTTCACGAGCGCTTAGAAGCGGACAGGCTGTAAAATTAGATCAGCTAAGTTTAAGTATTGATGATGAAAAAGAGATGATAGCGATTCGTGTCATCCCAGTGTCTGTGCAGCGAGATTCCTTTACACACGCCCTGGTTATTTTTAGCGAAATTGATAGTGCAACTAGCTTCTCGCCCGAACAGTCTTTGAATATGGATGATGAGGTAAAAAGCCGAATTATT
>Ga0209137_1001656_pt1 | contig 20688 bp, 21 predicted proteins | sample SaaInl5LU_22_DNA_FD_184642 | JGI IMG/M metagenome (GOLD analysis project Ga0209137, IMG submission 184642) | Marine microbial communities from expanding oxygen minimum zones in the Saanich Inlet - ESP_105LU_22_DNA (SPAdes) (version 2) | ecosystem: Environmental > Aquatic > Marine > Intertidal...
GTTTTACAATGAGTATTTTTGGACTCAATTTCCCTCCAATTTTTAGGGTGTTTACGTCGATGCCTTCAAAGAATTTATTAGAAAAATCTTGAGCTTGTGTTTCTTCTATTGCTAAGAATCCTCCCCAAGGTCTTTCAAAATCATGAGAAACTACGTTGAATCCAAAAGATTCAATTTCCTTTTTTATTTCTTGATACATGTATTAATTTAGCTTGTCTTTTAAATAATATGCTTGGTAGGTTTATAATCATTTAAGTCATATTCTTTTTTTCCCACTCCCAAGCAGAATGTAACGCATCCTTCAAAGTAAGCTCTGATTTCCATCCTAGAACTGTATTTGCTTTGATTGTATTCGCATATGCTGATATTATATCTCCTGATCGTTTTTCAACAAATGAATAATTTAATTTTACACCACTAACTTCCTCAAATGTATTTACAACCTCTAACACTGAGGAACCTTTTCCAGTTCCAATATTATAAACTTCATAGTTTTCGGTATTGTTTTCTTCAAGCAATCTTTTCATTGCCGCCAAATGTGCCTTTGCTAAATCTACAACATGAATGTAGTCTCTAATACAGGTTCCGTCTTGAGTGGGATAATCATTCCCAAAAATTGAAAGTCTATCTCTAAGTCCAATTGCAGTTTGTGTTACAAAAGGAACTAAATTTTGAGGAGTTCCAATCGGTAATTCTCCAATAAGTGCAGATTCATGTGCACCAACAGGATTAAAATACCTCAATGCAATAGTGTTAAACAAAGCATTAGCTTTTGAAGCATCTTTTATTATTATTTCACCAACTTTTTTTGTATTTCCATAAGGAGATTCAGGCTCTTTTATTGGGGCATTTTCAGTTATTGGCAATTTGTCTGCTTGTCCATAAACAGTACAAGAAGAACTAAAAATAAGTTTTTGAGTTGGTAATTTATTTATTTCTTGAATGAGATAAACTAAAGAATGTATATTGTTTTCATAATACTTTAAAGGATTATTTACACTCTCGCCAACTGCTTTCGAGGCTGCAAAATGAATAATACCATTTATATCAGTATGCCTACTAAAGAAATCAACAACGGATTCTTTATTCTTTAAATCAATTTTTTCAAATGACGGCTCAACTCCAGTAATCTGTTTTATACCATCCAACACTTTTAAAGAAGAGTTAGATAGATCATCAATAATAAGAACATCAAAATTATTATTTTGCAGTTCTACGACCACATGAGAACCTATATAACCAAGACCTCCTGTAACTAATATTTTTTTCTTACTCATGTTTTTCTTTTTTATCTTCCAAAATCATCTTGCACGCGTATAATATCATCTTCATCTGAAGGATGAGTTGCATCGGTATGTTGCCAAATTTCTGCAACTACCGAAGTTTCATTTAAACCAATTAAACGGTGACGCTCGCCTTGTTTTAAAATGATTTGATCTCCTTCATTATATTCTTTCATCTCATTTTCTTCATCAGAATCACTTCTAATAATTCCAGCAGTGCCTTTGTATACTTGCCAAATTTCCGCACGTCTATTATGGTATTGCCAAGAGAGTCTTGCTCCTGGTTTAACAATTAAAATTTTAGGGCTTAATTTTCCTCCAATTTTTAAGGTGTTTATATCCAGGCCTTCAAAAAATTTATTTGAAAACTCTTGAGCTTGCTCTTCATCAATAACGAGGAAACCTCCCCAAGGTCTTTCAAAATCACTAGATTTGATTGTAAAACCAAATGATTTTATAGTATTTTCAATTTCGGTATAGTAGTTATTCATTTTTTATTAAAAATTTCTTTTTGGTAAATCTTTAAACCATCTTTCATAAAGTTTTGAAGTAGGAACAAAAATTACCCAAGCCGTCATAAAGATTAATTGTAAATCTAAAAAGAAGGAATTGTGTTCTTGATACCACATTTCCAATTCACCTTTATAAGGTGCTATAATACGTTTGTAAAACTCATGTGGATCTTCGTTAATAACGGCTGAAATAATAGATTCCTCATCTCTAAATATAATAGAACCTATTCCTGTAAGACCAGGTTTTACATTATATATTTTAGATTGTACCTCTTTATTATATGCTGTGAAAGTTTTGGTAACTAACGGTCTAGGGCCAACTATACTTATATCCCCCTTTAAAATATTAATAATTTGCGGGAGTTCGTTTATTTTTGTTTTTCTTAAAAAGGATCCAATCTTTGTAACTCTGGGATCATTTTGAAGCGTGATACTTCCTGTACCTATATTCATAGAATTTTTAAGCATTGTAGCGAACTTCCATATTTGAAATCTTGAGTTATAAATCCCGTAGCGTTCTTGAAAATAAAAAACTTCGCCTTCTGCAGAAAATTTCAAAAGAATGATAATAGGGATAAATACCGGTGTAAGAATAATTAGTGCAATAAGACTGACAAAAATATCTAATAGGCGTTTAAAAAAGTTATACATAATTTACATTTTTTGATCTAAATGTTTACCAGTTTCTATATGCATGAAATCTGGAACATACTTTTTAATAATAGTTACAATATCCGACTTTTCTGAATTAAGATTATTAAATACCTTATGAAAATCAGCTTCTACATCTTCAAAAGATATTTTAATCTCTGGAGTATTTATGAATCCTAAAGAGTCGTACTTATTAATTTCATAATCTTCCTCTTCAGTAAAGAATTCTTCATATGTTTTTTCTCCTGAGGTATCCGTTTTGAAAAAATAGATTGGATATTTTGTAGGATATTTGTCAAAATCAAATTCTTTCGCCTCTTTTTCTGATTGAACTAATTGAGGTTCAAATCCATTCTCCTTTAAGAAATCTAAAGCAATCTCTTTGAAATAAATTTGATCTCTATGAAAATCTAATTTTGGGAAGAAAATATTTCCCGAATGACCTAAAAATGTTGCCAATAAACATATTTGACCAGATTGTTCTGGTGTCACAAAAAAACGTTTAATATCTTCTGGACAAGAAAGTGGCTGTTTCTTATTTAATCTGTAAACAAAGCCATCTAGTAAACTTCCGTTAGAAAAAGCAACATTGGCAAACCTGGCAGTTGAAACTCGAAATAAATCCTTCTTTGATAAAATTAATTTCTCCATTAAACTTTTAGATGCTCCCATAATATTTACAGGATTTGCTGCTTTATCTGTAGATACACTGAAAAAATGTTTTGGTGGATTACCTTCACATAAATTTAAAAGCTTAATTGCACCATAAACATTGTTTTTAATTAAAGCTTCAACGGAAATTTTATCTTTCTCGGATCGAACGTGCTTATGAGCAGAAAAGTTAGCTACAACTGCCCAATTATCAGAATTAAATATTTTATTGAATGTATCACTCAATAAATTTACGGGATAAGTTATGTATTCCGGATTGTAATCCAACAAATTAGAGCTTCTTAGGTCTCTTGTTAACTCCGTTAAACCATTTTCATTAATATCAACTACAGTTATTTTTGAAGGTTTATATTTTAAAATTTGCTTTATATAACTAGACCCTATTGTGCCGGCACCACCTATAACTAAAATACTTTTATTATTAATTTCATTCAACAATAAGCTATTATTAGATGAAACATCTATATCAAAAGATATTTTTTTGTATTTTTTTGTATTAAAGTAATTCATTTAAATTTTAATTATTAAGATTTTTCACAATATCAGATAAACCTTTAGAGGGTCTATATTTAATATCATTAAATAGTTTTTTATTCGAAAATGTAAGATTTTTAGTAAGTTTTTCAAACTTCGAAGAATTGAATGGAAAAAAATAAAATATATCACCAATTTTCGCAATAACCTTTATTAAATTTATAGGGATACTTTTAATTTTCTTGTTAAACTTTTTGGCAATAATACTATCAATTTCAGATATCATTGGATGGCTGATATCTGTTAAATTATATACTCCATTTAAATTAAATAATTCTGGAATTAAATTAGCTATATCAGTGGCGGATATAATAGATTTTTTAGCCTGACCTTTGCCTATTCTAAAATAATAACCTTTTTTAATAGCATTGATAATAGAACTTAAATTACCCAAAGGATTTTTACCTGTAACTAAAGGCAATCTTAAAACTACAGTTTTTATGTTATTCGTAATTCCAAAATCGATTATTGATTGCTCTGCTTGAATTTTACTTAGAGCATATGGTGTATCTCCGAGTAATGGAGATTTTTCATCTATTAATTCCCCTACTTCTTTTCCATATACAGCCACTGTACTGATAAAAATAATTGATTGAAGTTTTGTTGTATCTAAGCCGTATAATAAATTATTGGTCCCAATATAGTTCACCTTAAAGAATTCCTTTTTTTCTTCTTCTGTAGTAGGTAATGCATGAGCCTTACCAGCGACATGAATAACATAATCTACATCAATTTTAGATAGCTTACTGACTGATAAATCTATCTTAATATCTGACTTTACTGAACGACCAACTTTTATTACTTCATAATTGTTATTTTTTAAAAAATCTAAAATATAACTTCCTAAAAAGCCTGAATAACCTGTTAACAATACTTTTTTCATCATTTATTAAATTGAAAAAACTTAGGTACAATCCTAAAAAATGGGTATAAAAATTTGATGACTTTTAAATCATTTTTTTTAAAAGCTTTTACGCATTCAATGTTTTGACGATAAATATTCTTAAAATTTTTATTTGTTTCACCACCCAAACGCATTTTCACTAAAGGTTCTTTTAAATAGGTCGTGCTAATTTTTTCTTTATCAAGAAAACGCAACATAATTTCAAAATCTGACGCTAAATTAAAACTCAAATCAAATAAACCATACCTATCATAAACACTTTTCTTTATATAAAAAGTAGGATGTGCAGGATGCCAACCATATTTGAATTTTCTTTGATTGCCAGTAACCCACCTTCTAACAATTTTATTAGTATCATGTTGAGAAACATAAAACAAATCTGCATAAACAGAGTCAAGGTTTTTATTTTTTTCAAACACTTTAACTACTTTAGTTAATGCATCTGGATCACAAAATAAATCATCAGAATTAATTAAACCAATAACATCTCCAGTAGCCAATTTTATTCCCTTATTCATTGCGTCATACAAACCATCATCTTGCTCTGAGACCAATACAGTAATAATCGCACTATATTTTTCAGCAATCTTCAAAGTGCCATCAGTTGATCCACCGTCAACAACAATATATTCAATATTACTGTAAGTCTGCTGTAATACGGATTTAAAAGTAGTTTCTATTGTGTTTTCACTATTATAACTAACTGTAATTATTGATATTTTCATGAAAGGTAGATTTTATAATTTATAGAAATCAAAATTATAAATCATTAATATAATTATAAAAGTCAAAAGTTTCATTAAAAGTTTTATCCCAACTAAAATTCTTAGCATTTAAAATTCCTTGCTCTATTACTTTTTTTCTGTAAGTCGTTTCTTCGAGTTTTAATATATTTTCGCAACATTCCGTCAAACTATTGGCATTCATCACAAGGTTATCAACCTTTCCATAAACCTCTGGAATTGATGAAATATTTTGACAAAGTACAGGGCAACCAGCTTGCATTGCTTCTAAAACCGGTATACCAAAACCCTCATATTCGGAAGGATATAAATAACAGAATGAAATATTATATAAAATATTTAATTCTTCTGAGATAACATTCTTAAAATGAGTAAATCTATCCTCAATGCATGAAAGCATTTCTATTTCTTCATTATTCAAATCACCACCACCGATGATTACTAAATGATATTCTTTTGGAAGATTCTTCAGAATGCTAACAGCCAAGGAGAAGTTTTTATATTTTATTCTTTTTCCTACAAAAGAGAGTATTTTTTTATCTTTCAAGCTAGCAAATCTAGTTTCCAAAATATTAATATTATTAATTGGATGATAGCTATCACTTGCGGCTAAATAAATAACTCTTATAATTTTACTATCTATATCTGGATAAAATGATATTAAATCTTTTTTAGTACTTTCTGAAATACATATAATTCCAGAAGCACTTTTAATAGCCAGATTCTTCTGAAATTGGTGAATTTTAGTAGAAAGTCCGCCTATATATAATTCATAAGTAAAATCATAAATGGTAATAATATTCTTAACATTTTTATTTCTTGAAAAACGAAAGTAACTAGAATGAAGTATTGAATTATCCTGAACTATTTTTTTTCCTATAGGCAGATATCTTAAAAGGCTTATAGGTAATTTTCTGTCATATAAAATATTAGTTTTGTCGACAGCAACTCTTTCTTTAAATTTATTTGGATGATTAATTAATTCTATAAATTTTAATTCAATATTAGGTTTTAATTTTATTCGTTTTGATAATTCATTCCAGTAAACAGAAATTCCTCCAAAATTTTGTAAAAAATATATAATATTATCTTGATAAATTTTCATTTTTATTCTTTCAAGTATTGCATCCAATAATTAATAATATCTTTTAGACTATTATCAATTGAATATTTTAATTCCCAATTAATTTTTTGTTTTAATTTTTCTGGAGACCCAATTATTATTTTATTATCAGCAGGACGTATCAATTTCTTGTTAACTCGAATTTCAACTTCAATTTCTAAGATATTAGCCATTTTTCTAATAATTTCCTCTAAAGTTATTCCCTTTCCGCTACAAACATTGTAAACTTCTCCAACTTCTCCATACATTAATAACTTAAAGTAGGCATCTACGACGTCTCTAACATCTAAAAAATCTCTGATGATACTAACATCACCTGTTTCAATAATCCCTTTACCCCCATCAAGTTTAATTTGACAAAGTTGTCTAGCAAATGATGATATAACAAAAACCTTATTCTGTCTTGGACCAATATGATTAAAAGATCTAGTCATTATAATATTCATATTAAAGCCAGACACAAAGACTTTCGAAATCATTTCCTGTGACACCCTGGCTACAGCATATGGATTTATTGGACGTGTAGGGTAATCTTCTTTTAATGGAATATATTCTTCTCCTAGGTTTCCATATTCTTCTGAAGAACCAATTGAAAGTATTCTTGTAGAAAGATTATTTTGCCTAATTGCTTCAGCAATATTTAAAAAAATATTGGTATTGTTCTGAAAACTTTCTACAGGATTTTTCCAGCTAAATGCAACACTGCTAAATGAAGCTAAATGAAGTAAGTAGTCAGGCTTAAAATCACAAATTACTTTTTCAACATTCTCCTTATCAAAAATATCAATTTGTTTAAAATAAATTTTGACGTAATTAAATTTATCTTCTCTTATATTACTTTTAAAAAGATCGATCCCTAAAACCGTTGATTCTATTTTATTTTCCTCTAAATATTCTATAAAGTATTTACTTACAAAACCAGAGAATCCAGTTATTAAAATTTTAGTCATCTATACTATTTTATATAATTATTAAGACATGAGACCTTTTAAAAATCCCATTAACATTCCTTTGACTCTGCCACTATAAAGGCTACGTTTTAATGGATTAAATATATAACGCAACATCCCACCAAACGAACGAGTAAATGTTTCTATAAAAAAAAGGGTTACGGCAAAATGTTTTCTATTAATTAAGGATGCACTTAAATGACCAAAACCATATGCGTATTTAAAATATTTTAAAATGTCTTTTTCTACATAGTCAGGTACAGGATGATACACTTGAATTGAACCAACATAATTTATTTTACAATTAGACTCTAACAATCTAGCTATTAACTCTGTTTCCTCACCCGAACCTAATTCAGTTCCCGCACCCAATTTTTCATTAAAATGTATTTGGTTGGCGATAAATGATTCTCTTTTTATAAAAATACCTACAGAAATAGGTAATTTAAAAATATTCTTAAAAGTAACTTCTTTTTCAATATGTAAGGGTCTACCTCCGTATGACTTTTGGTTTGATGGATCAAATACATTTGTACAGATACAATTTACATCTGGGTTTAATTCGAAATAAGTAATAACATTCTCTAAAACCTTATCATCGTACCAACAGTCGTCATCTGGAAATCCTATTATTTCACAGGAATCGTCAATTGGCATAAGATGTGATAATGCTAAATTCCTAGCAGTCGAAAGCCCCAATCTTCCAGAAGGTATTATTTCTGAATTAAACTTTACTTGATTCCAATTATAACTTATATTTTTTTGAGATTGGTTTACAAAATATAAATTTATTGAGTATTGAGTGGTCTGTGCCGATAATCCATCGAGAAAACGTATAAGTTCTGGTTCACGTTCTTGGTCAGAAGTTAAAATAAGAGATACTTTAGTTCTATTATTCATGAATTTTAGTTTTAATAGGTAGAGAGATCATATCCAAAATCTTTACGAAAAGAAAAATGAATAGTAAGGTAAACATGTATAGGCCAATAGGTGTTCTAAACATTTCTGGAATCAAGCAAAAATAAATTAACGAATTAATTTTATTTGTATTTATAAATGTTAACATTGTAAAAAAAACGAGGAATATAAAAAAAGGTGAGAGAAAACCAAAATTCAGGTATACTTCTCCAAAAAAATTTGTAAAAATTCCAGTTGTTTCTCCAATCTGCATGGGTTTATTTTTCCAAAAACTTCTAGGAACAAAAAGTAGTGGCCAGCTAATAATTGACTCCCCGTAAATAAATCCATTATTATGTGCATAATTTACATATTTATCAATTGATCTAGTTACAAGCTCAAATTCATTGCCGTTTGCTGCGAATTCAACTAAATCATAATCCTTAATTTCGTTGTTTAGGACAATAATTTCTCTTACAGCTCCAAAAATAAAAAAAACAAAACCAACTAATAACAACCCTGTTAATACAATTTTCTTTTTCCTTTTTGAATAATCTAAAAAAACTGAGCCAATAAATGCAATCATCAAAAACACAGATGTTCTCCTGCCACCGAGCATAAGTAAATCATAAAAAATAATAAAAAAGAATAGAATTAAAATTATTTTTTTCTGCTTTTTAGTGAGTATATCAAAGTAAAATAAAAAATATATAATAACACTTTTAATAAAAATATCAGAAATTACAAATATCATTGAACTATACAATGTTCCTCTTTGTTCTCGATTAAAAAAAGCAATAAAATTTTCTAAAATTTCATTTGTAGTAATTATATAGATTACAAAAAGAATAATCAAAGGAAATGTAATACTGATTTTACAATTAACTTTTTCCAGTTTTTTTCTTTTAAATCTGTAATTTGGTAATATTGATAATACAATCAATATAATTAAAAAAGAACTCAGTAAATATAATCGTTCAAATGGAATTTCACTAAAACTAGTAACATTTGAGAATACATCACCTAATAAGTATAGTAAACCAAAGACTAATATAAATGTCTTTGAATAAAATAGTCTATTTTTAACCTTATTGTAGGTATTTTTTTGCATACAAATTATAATGTTTTAACTGAAATTTCTTATGATTGTTTAATTTTGTTTTTTATGATACTGAACATAAAGTTATTTATATTGTTTTTTTTATATAAGTAAGAGTTTTTATAAAATCTTAAAGATTTTAGTGTTACAGTTTCACATTTAATGAATGATCTAGTCCAGTAGTATGATAAAATGTCGCTAAATTTAATTTCATCGAAAATACTATCTGTTTTATTAATTTCTTTTAGTTTGATTAACCACTTTTCAACTTGAATTAGATCATTCAAAGAAAACCAATCTTCGTATTTAGAAATTCGATTATGAATAATCATTTCCTCGTTTGTGAAATTAATTCCGAGTTTGTTTAAGTAATTTTCCCTTATTTTATCAGCAAAATTAGTTTGTTCTTTTTTATGTTTATTACTAACTGAATTACTATTTAATCTATAAATTATACCTGCATCAATTATATTGCCCATTTTAGATACTCTCGAAAAGTCGACCCATAAATTATAATCCTGAGCTGAAGTAAATGTTAAGTTATAGCTCAGAGAGTTCAATTGAAATACATTCTTTCTGAAAATTATTGTAGGATGCATAAAAGGAGATTCAAATAATAGTTGTGATTTTATTTGATTATCATCTAAAAAAGGTTTGAATAAAGGCATTCCAAAAATACTACCATTATTTATTTTTGCTCCCATGCCAGAAATTGCAATATCTGGATTTTGATTCATGAAATCAAACTGTCTTTTTAGGCGATTTGGTAAACTGATATCATCAGCATCCATTCTGACAATTAGATCAGATTTTGATATTTTTATTGCTTCGTTTAATGAATAAGCTATTCCCTTATTTTTAAGATTATTAATTATTATAACCCTATTGTCTAAAGATTTATACTCACTTAATATGTAATTAGTTTTATCAGTTGAACAATCATTTATGATAATAAATTCAAAATTTTTAAATGATTGATTTAAAATACTATTAATTGAATCAGGCAAATACCTTTCTCCATTAAAAACAGGCATGATAACAGATAAAATTGGAGAATTATTTTTTTTCACTTTTTCTAAATTAAAGTTTAAATTTTTGCTTAACAAAAAATTAAAGTCTTATCCAATTTGCAGGAATTAAATCGTTTGTGTTTCTTTTCACATTACCAAACCACTTTTTTGGTGTAATTACAATTTTTTTCTTGTGACTGGCCAACCAAGCTGCCCACCAACCAAAAGAACTATTAGGTATAATAAAGTGTTTACAATTAGTCATTAAACTCAGATAACTTTGAAATTTATCTCCAGCGTATTCGTGACCAACAAAAAATGTTTTATGATTAAATTTAAGATTTTCCCTGCACCAATCCATATCGTCTGAAAAAACAAAAATCTCTAAATCGGTTTCAAACTGCTCAATAGAATTAATTCCATTTTTGAAATATTCTTCATTGCAAACACCATGATGTGAATTGACTAAAAAATCGGTTCTTCTTACATTGACACAAACACTATTTGTTGATTTAATTTTCTGGTTAACAGCCTCTTCTTTTTCAGTAAACTTATGATTAAAAGAAAAGTCCTTCCTAATTACATCCTCAAACTCTGAAAAATATTTATATGACTGCCAATATCCTTCCAAATAAGTATTATCATCAATTTTTTGACTATTAGCGTCATATTCAAAAGATTTCTCTGTGTAATACCTTCTTTTTGTCACAGGTAAAATTTTGTTAAAATGCTTATTACTTAGTAGAAAACTATCAGTAAGAATTGATGTTTTTTCCACATGATTAGCTATTTCAGGCATACATTTAAAAATGGTTAAATCATAATCTCTAAAAACAAAATTTTTAACAGGTGTTCTGTCTAACAAAAAACTTAAATCTAACTTCAATGGTACTCCTTTTTTTAAGGATAAAGATCGCCCAAACGCATATTGAAACATCTGGTTACCCAGTCCTCCCATTAGTTTTACTATAATCATAACTATTTTTTTAAATATTTTTCTTCAGTTGCTTCAATCATTTCAGTGAGGATTTTCTTAATGTCGTAATTATATTTAAAATCTGGATAATGTTTTCTGAATTTAGTGATATCACTCACATACCACATATGATCACCACTCCTAGCTTGATCTTCAAGAACCGTATAATCTAACTCATACCCCTTAATTTCTTTAATTAGCCTAATAGCTTCAAGCATTGAAACATTTGAATGTCTAGAACCTCCTATATTATAAACTTCTCCACACCTAGGGTTTAAATATACTTGCCAAAATGCATCTATTAAATCCTTGCTATGTATATTGTCCCGAACTTGTTTTCCTTTGTAACCAAATATGTTATAATGTTTACCTGTTACAGCACATTGAACTAAATAAGCTAAAAACCCATGAAGTTCAGCACCACTATGTGCAGGACCAGTTAAGCATCCACCTCTAAAAACAGATGTTTTCATACCGAAATATTTACCATATTCTTGTGTTAAAACATCAGAGGCAAGTTTACTAACTCCAAAAAGACTGTGCTTACTATTGTCTATACTCATAGTTTCATCTATACCTTTTTCAAAAAATTTATGATCCGATGAAACCTCCCATCGCTCTTCCAATTCTACCAGAGGTAAAAAGTTAGGTGTGTCTCCGTATACCTTATTTGTACTGGTTAAAATAAATACAGCATCTGGACTAAATTTCCGAGTGCTTTCAAGCATATTTAGAGTACCATTTGCGTTAATTGTGAAATCAGTAACTGGTTCTTTTGCTGCCCAATCGTGCGAAGGTTGCGCTGCCGTATGAACAACTATTGATATGTCATCTAAATATTTCTTAAAAATATTATCCACTGCTTCTGCATCCCTTATGTCGATTGAATAATGTGTATATTGATCTAATTCAAGTTCTAATTTATTTTTAATCCAATTAGTACTAGCGTCGTCTCCAAAAAAATAAGAACGCATGTCATTGTCAATACCAATAACTTTAAATCCCTTAGAGTGAAAAAACTGACATGTTTCACTTCCTATTAAACCTGCTGACCCTGTAACTACTGCTATTTTCATGTTTTTGTGTTTTTTTTATTTTTGTATTTTATATTAATTATTTTATTTCTTGTCGATTTTTTATAAATTTTGCAGGTACACCACCTACAATTGTATAATCAGCAACATCTTTATTCACTAAACTATTTGCTGAAATAACAGCTCCCTTTCCTATTTTTACGCCATCCAGAACTGTAACATTACTACCTATCCAAACATAGTCTTCGATTATGGTACCCTTAAAAGATGAGCCACTTTTTGAAATGGGGAGGTTTGAGATAATATGAGAAGCACCTGGAATACATACATTTGGACCAAAATGCACGTCATCTCCAATTTCAACTTTTCCAGCAATAAAGTTATTAACTCCTAACCAACAATTTTTTCCTACTTTTAAAGAAATAGGTGAAATGAAACAATTATGACCTAATGTAATGTTTCTGCCAAATTCAATATTTTTTTTATTTAGAATACAAACATTATTATACTTTCTTATGAGAAATGATATTTTTTTAAAATATATTCCCTTTAATAAAAAGTAAATAAATCCATTTAAATACATCATAAAGTTTGGATTATTAATATTTTTAATAAGCGCTTTAATAAAAGACATCATAGAAATAAAGTTAAGATTTGTTATTTTTTTTTAAAATGTCATAAACCTATTTCTAGTTTATTTTAATTATGTCAGTTTTGAAAACCATTTAATTTATTTTTTTTTAAATTTAAATATCACCTTTTCGTAAATAGTATTTCGCATAGAAGGAATTGAAATTGCTGTTGCAAAAAATCCAATTAAACCAGTACCTAATATCCAAACTATATTAAAAAGTTGCATAGACATCTTTGGAGCTACAAATGATGAAATTATAGATACTGAAAAGGCAACTGTTAATGGAATAAAAAGATCAAATAAATACCATTTTTTTTTTTCTTCTGCCAAGTAATGTCTAAAAAATAAATGAGGTAAAACAAAAATGTAAGTACAATTTAAAATTATCCATGCAATAGCGGCTCCAATTCCCTCCAACCAATTTACAAGAATAATAATAAGTGGAATAATAAAAATTGATTGAATGATATTTGTGTAAGTCAATAACAATGGCCATCCAAAAGCGGGTGCGCACATTGATGGAAGACTTGCCATTCCATTTAGCATAGTCCCGAAAACTAACAAGCTCATAATTATATAAGCATTTTCAACTATTATTTGATCTTGCAACCAAATCGAAAGAATTTGTTTGGAAAAAACAATTAAAACTGCACAAAATGGAAATAATAATAGAGATAATAGTTTTGAAGTATTATGAAACAGAGATATGAGTTTTTCTTTTTGTTTTGTTTCATAAAACGATACTAGACGAGGAAAAACAGCTTTTGAAAACGGCACTATTATCAACCAAATACTTGACGCTGCTGTTGCTGCAATAGTGTAATAAGCAAACATTTTTAATGTTAGCATATTACTTAATATTATTTTATCAAGCTGAGTTAAGAAAATACTAATTATGGCATTTGCAGAAATTGCTGCTGCGTACCTCCATATTTCTTTTATTATATTTAATTTAAAACTTGGCTTTTTTAATGATTTTGGTAAGACCTTCCAAATGGAAATAAAAAACACAAAACTTTCGGCAAGACTTATAATAGCTTGCCAAATAAAGAAAGCCTCTATAGTTGGCGAGAACAACCAAAGAATTAATACTGCACCAAAACCACGTAATGTTCCAATTGAAACAACAATCTTATTAACTAATACTTGTTTTTGCAAGCCCATTAAACCTCCTTGATATAGTGACATTGGGAATCTAAAAGCAATAGATAATGCCATAAAACGCACTGCATTCATTAATGTGTTTACATCAATTTCCGATTTTATCCAGTAATTAGCAATAAATGGCGCTCCAACAAATATTATAATTCCTGAAAAAACTGAGATTCCCCAATAAATTAATTCCAGAGTTCTAACTAAATCTCTTTGTGTATCATTAGAATCCGAATTAGATGATCGTTTGGCAAGTTCTCTAGTCATCGTGGTACTAATTCCAAGATCTAGTATGCCAATTACAGCAGTTAACGATGCGAAAAAACCAACTAGACCATAAGATTCAACCCCCAAAAACTTAATATACAGTGGTATCAGTGAAAAACCGAGAATAGCTGTCCAAGCTCTTCCTATATAGTTAGCAAAGATATCTTTTTTTAATGATGCCATATGTTAGTGCAATAGGATTAACTGTTATATTTCGAGTCAAAAAATATTTATTAAATAAAATTATTTTAATTGACTAAAGTTTTTTTTTAAAATAATTAATAGTTTTAATCAATCCTTGCGCTAATTCAATTTTAGGTTCCCAACCTTGTAAACTAGATTTCGCTAATGAAATATCAGGCTGTCTTTGTTTTGGATCATCAGAGGGTAAGGGCTTAAAAACTAGCTTAGATTTTGATCCAGTTATACTTATGATGTTCTCGGCTAATTCAAGCATTGAAAATTCAATTGGATTACCGATATTTACAGGTCCAGTAAAATCACTTGATGTATTCATCATTCGAACCATTCCCTCTACCAAATCATCTACATATTGAAATGATCGAGTTTGCATTCCGTCTCCAAATATTGTAATATCTTCACCTTTCAACGCTTGCATAATAAAATTAGATACTACCCTTCCATCTTCTGGGTTCATGTTGGGGCCATAAGTATTAAAGATTCTAATAATTTTAATGTTTACATTGTTTTCATTATGATAGTCCATAAATAAAGTTTCTGCACAACGTTTTCCTTCATCATAACAGGACCTAATACCAATTGGATTAACATTCCCCCAGTATGTTTCAATTTGAGGGTGCACAGTTGGATCACCATAAACTTCACTAGTAGAGGCCTGTAATATTTTAGCCTTTACTCTTTTTGCAAGACCGAGCATATTGATTGCACCAAGTACAGAAGTTTTTGTCGTTTTAATTGGATTGTACTGGTAATGCACAGGAGAAGCAGGACAAGCAAGGTTATAAATTTCATCAACCTCAATTAAGTAGGGTTCTGTAACATCATGACGAACTAATTCAAAATAGGGATTGTCCATTAAATGCAAAATATTTTGCTTGCTTCCAGTAAAAAAATTATCCAGACAAATCACTTCATTACCCTCTTTTAATAGTCTCTCACAAAGGTGAGATCCCACAAAACCGGCACCACCGGTAACTAAAATTTTTTTCATATTTTTTTATTCAAAATAATTTAATGTTGTATACCCCCCATCCTTCAAATATTGATCCTTTTTCATCAATTTTAAATCGGATTTCATCATGTCTTTTACTAATGATCCTAAATCGTGTTCAGGAACCCATCCTAATTTTGTTTTTGCTTTTGTGGGATCTCCAATCAGTAAATCCACCTCGGTAGGTCTAAAGTATTCTGGATCTATAGACAAAACCTCCTTTCCTACTTCTAGTTGAAAGTCAAGATTATTGCATTTTATAACTGAAGCTGTCTCATTTACTCCGTTTCCTTTAAATTCTAATTCAATGCCAACTTCTTTAAAAGCCATTCTTACGAACTCTCTCACTGTAGTCGTCTTACCTGTTGCTATCACCCAATCTTCAGCTTTTTCTGCCTGCAAAATCATCCACATCATACGTACATAATCTTTTGCGTGCCCCCAATCTCTTTTGGCGTCTAAATTTCCTAAATAAACTTTATCTTGTAACCCTAAAGCAATTCTGGCAGTAGCTCGTGTAATTTTTCTGGTTACAAATGTTTCACCCCTTCTGGGAGATTCATGATTAAACAAGATTCCGTTACATGCAAACATATTATAAGCTTCTCTATAATTTTTAGTGATCCAAAATCCATATATTTTTGCGACTCCGTAAGGTGAGCGTGGATAAAAAGGAGAGTTTTCATCATAAAACCCTTTGGCATTTTTATTTTCTGGCATTCCTCCATACAATTCAGAGGTAGAAGCTTGATAGATTCTCGTTTTCTTTTCTAAACCGAGTAAACGAACTGCCTCTAAAATACGTAAAGTACCCAAACCATCAACATTTCCCACATACTCTGGAGTATCAAATGATACTTTTACATGAGACATGGCTCCTAGGTTATAAATTTCATCAGGTTGACATTCCTCTATAATTCTTGTCAAATTCATCGCATCTGTTAAATCACCATAATGTAATTTTAATCTTTGATTAAGATCGTGTGGATCTTGGTATAAATGATCAATACGATCCGTATTTAACGAAGAAGATCTTCTTTTTATTCCGTGAACCTCATACCCTTTTTCTAACAATAGTTCTGCTAAATAAGAACCGTCTTGTCCTGTAATTCCTGTGATTAGTGCAACTTTCATTTTATAATTTTATTTCTTTAAATGTGTTAATATTATTTAAAAACCATTGATAGGTTTTTTTTATACCAAATTCTAAATCTGTTGAATATTCCCATCCCAAATTTTTCATTTTAGAAACATCCATTAGTTTTCTCGGAGTACCATCTGGCTTGCTATCATCCCAAAGAATTCTTCCGTTATGCCCAGTAATCTTTTGAATGATCTCTGCCAAATTCTTTATTGTAATATCCTTTCCCGTACCTACATTATAAAGATAATCTGGTAAAGTATTTTCAAGAGCAAATACAGTAGCTTCTGCCATGTCATCAACAAATAAAAATTCTCGCATTGGAGATCCACTTCCCCATAGAGTTACTGGACTATGATTATTCACCTTAGCATCATGAAACTTACGAAGCATCGCTGGTAATACGTGTGAAGATTTTAAATCAAAATTATCAAAATACCCATACAGATTGGTAGGCATTAAACTTACATAATCTTTATTATATTGTTTTCTGATTGCTTGACAAGCTTTTACTCCTGTAATTTTTGCCAGAGCATACCATTCATTAGTCGGCTCTAAAGAGTCTGTTAATAAATATTCTTCTTTTAAAGGCTGCGAAGATAACTTTGGATAAATACATGAGCTACCTAAAAAAATAAATTTTTTAACTCCTGCTTTATGAGCGCCATCAATTAAATTGTTTTGAATTTGCATATTCTCCATTAGAAAAGGGTAAGGAAAATCGTTATTAGCAAGAATCCCACCCACTTTAGCTGCTGCATCAATAACTACTTCTGGCTGCTCATTTTGGTAAAAATCAAAAACACACTGCTGGTTTGTTAAATCTAATTCTTTGCTATTTTTTCCTATTAGGTTTGTGTAACCCCTTGATATCAGAGCTCTCCAAACCGCTGAACCTACCATACCTTTATGACCTGCAATATATATTTTTGCTGTTTTTGAAATCATAATTATCTTTTATTAATTAGTTTATAGGACTTAAACCATTCTACAAAATTTATAATACCTGACTTAATATCTGTACTAGGAGAGTATTCATAATCTTTAATTAATGCATCAACATCTGCAAATGTTCTAGGGACATCTCCTTGCTGCATTGGATACATTTCTTTAGTTGCTTTTTCACCCATTGCAATCTCAATGATAGCTATAAAGTCTTCTAAACTCACAGTTTTATTATTACCAATATTATATATTTTATAATGTTCTCTTGAATCAATATTCTTTTGAATAATTTTAGTAACGCCATTTACGATATCATCTATGTATGTAAAATCACGCTCCATTAACCCATTATTAAAAACTTTTATAGGTTCATTTTTCAAAATCGCATCTGAGAATAAATAATAAGCCATATCAGGTCTACCCCAAGGGCCATAGACTGTAAAAAAACGTAATCCCGTAGTTTTAAAGCCATATAAATGACCATAGGTGTGGGCCATTAATTCATTGCTCTTTTTTGTAGCAGCATATAAACTAATTGGATGATCTACGTTATCTGTTGTTTCAAAAGGAACTTTTTTATTCTCTCCATATACGCTAGAACTACTGGCGTACACTAAATGCTTTACTTTATGGTTTCGACATCCTTCAAGAATATTTAAAAATCCTGAGATGTTACTATCAATATACGCTTTTGGGTTTTCTATAGAATATCTGACACCTGCCTGAGCTGCTAAATGGCATACTACATCAAATTGCTCTTGTTTAAATACATTATTAATACTACAATGATCAACTAGATCTATTCTAGAAAATCGTAAAGAATTGAATTTGTCACTTTGAATTTCTTTATTAAAAAGTATAGATTCAGACTCGTTAAAGCCTAATTCTTTTAACCGATCAAACTTTAATTTTGGATCATAATAATCGTTAATATTATCAATACCATAAACTTCATTACCTTGATAAATTAATTTTAGACAAGTATGAAATCCAATAAATCCAGCGGCGCCAGTGACTAATATTTTCATTTAACTTTTCCTATTTGATAATATTCAAATCCAATTTCTCTTAGTTCTTCAGAACACAAAATATTACGACCATCAAACAAGAAAGCAGGTTTATACATTTCTTTAAAAATATTTTTCCAATTATAGTTTTTAAATTCGTCCCACTCGGTGAGTACCGCGATGGCATGACTATCTTTAAAAACGTCGATAACTTTATCATAGACGAAAACTTGAGTTAACTTTTGTGAGATACGATTTTCTGAAATTCCATTTAATTCCCATAAATAAGTCAAATCAGACTTAATTTTGGATTCAGTTACCTTAGGATCATAAATATGTATATTTGCTCCATCTTCTATCAAGTGATCAGCCACATAAATAGCGGCAGATTCCCTAGTATCGTTTGTGTCTTTTTTAAACGCCCAACCTAAAAAAACTATTTTTTTCCCGTTAACTGTATTGAATAGGTTGTTTATTATTTTCTTAGCAAAACGATACTTTTGATAATCATTTAGCTTGATTACTTGTTCCCAATAATCTGCTACTTCAGGAAGATTGAAAAAACGACATAAATAAACTAGATTTAAAATGTCTTTTTGAAAACATGATCCACCAAAACCTACAGAGGCTTTTAGGAATTTTGAACCAATACGACTGTCTGTGCCAATTGCATGTGCTACTTCGTCAATATCAGCTTCTGTTGCTTCACATAGTGCGGACATAGCATTAATAGATGATATGCGTTGAGCTAGAAAGGCATTAGCTGTTAATTTTGACAATTCTGAAGACCATAGATTAGTTGTTAATATTTGTTTAGGACTTAACCAATTTGAATACACATCTACTAATGCCTGTATAGCTACTTTTCCTGAAGGTGTTTGATTTCCACCGATTAAAACACGGTCAGCATTAAACAAATCGTCAATTGCGGTGCCTTCTGCAAGAAACTCTGGATTGGACAAAACCTCAAAATTGACCCCGTTACCAGTACTGTCTAATATAGTTTGTATAGTTTTAGCGGTACGAACCGGTAAGGTTGATTTTTCAACAATAATTTTATCATTTTTAGAAATGCTTGCGATTTGCCTTGCACAAAGCTCTACAAATTTTAAATCAGCTGCCATTCCTTTTCCTTCACCATAGGTTTTAGTTGGAGTGTTCACAGCTATAAAAATCATATCAGCAGCATCTATAGCCGCATCGACATCAGTTGAGAAAAATAAATTTTTACCACGTGCTTCAGCTATCACATCTGATAGACCAGGTTCATATATGGGTAAATTGTTTAGATTTTCGTCATTCCAAGCAGCTATTCGTGTTTCATTAATATCTACAACAGTAACTTTGATATTTGGACATTTAAAAGCAATAACGGACATAGTTGGGCCACCTACATAGCCAGCTCCAATACAACATATATTTTTTATTTTCATATTAAGATTTTAATTTAACTTGTTTTCTAAGCCCACTCGAAGAGAATCGGTGATCTCTTGAGTTGTAGTAGAGCTCTATCCCCTTTTCTTCACAATAGGTTCTACCCGTATAGTTTTTTTCTTTGTACTCATCCCCAATAATTCGAACATCCAATTTAAAAGAGCGCAAAATATCTTCTAAATCTTGCTCAGATACATACGGGACAATTTCATCTACATGCTTAGAACCTTTTAGTTGAATATACCGCTCTATTATAGACTGTGAAGGCTCATTTTTTTCCGGGCGATCAATCGAAGGGTCTAACTGCAGACCCACGATTAAATAATCGCATTGTCTTTTAGCTTCTTCTAACATCTTTACATGCCCGGCATGAAAAAGATCAAAGGTTGAAAAGGTGATTCCTACTTTCATATTATATTTTTTTTCGACTACCACCGGTAGTCAGTTTTTATTTTTTACTCTACTGTAACGCTTTTCGCTAAGTTTCTGGGCTGGTCTACATTACAGTTTCTAAGTACTGCAATATGA
>Ga0209137_1001658_pt1 | contig 20679 bp, 17 predicted proteins | sample SaaInl5LU_22_DNA_FD_184642 | JGI IMG/M metagenome (GOLD analysis project Ga0209137, IMG submission 184642) | Marine microbial communities from expanding oxygen minimum zones in the Saanich Inlet - ESP_105LU_22_DNA (SPAdes) (version 2) | ecosystem: Environmental > Aquatic > Marine > Intertidal...
ATTTCCCCGTCTGTTTCCGAGCAGGTGACCCGCACCACCCGCGCGGTCGCGGTCAAGGCGGAGGTTGCCTCCTCCACCTCGGATAAGACCGAGGTGTCCGACTCCACGGACAACGTGCTGGCGATCATCCTCGGCGGCGGCGCGGGCACCCGCCTCTACCCCCTGACGAAGACCCGCGCCAAGCCCGCGGTTCCTCTCGGCGCCAACTACCGCCTCATCGACATCCCCGTGTCCAACTGCATCAACTCCGACATCAACAAGATCTACTGCCTCACGCAGTTCAACTCGGCGTCGCTCAACCGTCACCTCTCCCAGGCGTACAACAGCAACGTCGGCACCTACAACCGCCAGGGTTTCGTCGAGGTTCTCGCCGCGCAGCAGAGCCCCGTGAACAAGGACTGGTTCCAGGGCACCGCTGATGCCGTGCGCCAGTACCTCTGGCTCTTCTCCGAGTCCAAGTGCGACGAGTACATCATCCTCTCCGGTGACCACCTCTACCGCATGGACTACGGGCCTTTCATCAAGAAGCACCGCGAGGTTGGCGCCGACATCACCGTCTCCGCCGTCCCCATGGACGAGGAGCGCGCCGCGGCGTTCGGTCTCATGAAGATCGACGAGACCGGCCGCATCATCGAATTCGCGGAGAAGCCCGAGGGCGACGCCCTCAAGGCGATGGCGGTGGACACCACCATCCTCGGCCTCGACGCCGAGCGCGCCAAGGAGATGCCCTTCATCGCGTCCATGGGCATCTACGTCTTCTCCGCGAAGGCGATGGAGTCCCTGCTCGACGAGCACTTCCCCGAGTCCCACGACTTCGGCGGCGAGATCATTCCCTCCGCCAAGGACATGGGCATGCACGTCCAGGCTTTCCTGTACGACGGCTACTGGGAGGATATCGGTACCATCAAGGCGTTCTACGACGCGAACCTGAACTGCAACGACCCGGAGAAGGCGAAGTTCTCGTTCTACGACCGCGGCACCCCCATCTACACGCAATCCCGCTTCCTGCCCCCCAGCAAGCTCCTCGACGCCAACGTGACCCGCTCCACCATCGGTGACGGCTGCTTCATTCACAAGTCCGTCATCACCAACTCCATGATCGGCCTCCGCTCGACCATCCAGGAGGGGTGCGTGATCGAGGACACCATGATCATGGGCGCCGACTACTACGAGGAGACGCACGAGTGCGAGTCCCTCCCCGGCTGCACGCCCATCGGCATCGGTGCCGGCACGACCATCCGCGGCGCGATCATCGACAAGAACGCGCGCATCGGCATGGACTGCAAGATCATCAACAAGGACAACGTGCAGGACGCTAACCACGAGGATGAGGGCTACATCATCAAGGACGGCATCATCGTCGTGTGCAAGGACGCGATCATCCCCAACGGGACCACGATCTAAGCGAAATAGCTCAGCTTACATTCATCGCCGCGCCTTGTTGTAGTCATAAAAGTTAGATAAACTCAAACGCGTCTCCTTTACACGTCGTCTAGTTTCCCTTGCCCTCCGGAGACGACGCGTCTCGCGCGTACTCCCGAAGCTCGACTATCAGGACGCTGATGTCGTCTCTGCTACCCCGCGCGCGCGCCAGATCGACGAGCTCGCGGCTCGCCGAATCGGTACCTTTCCGACCGTCGCCTCCCCCCGAGGCGGCGGTCATCGCCCGCGCCACGACGTCCGTCGCCTCCATGTTGCCCACGACGTCCCACAGCCCGTCGGTGCCTAAGATGAGGAACTCCGACGTCTCGGAGACCAGCCCCGAGAACACCTCGGGCTCCGCGGTGATGTACTCCTTCAAATCACGATCGCCGAGCGCTCGGCTGACGCCGAGCACGCCTTGCACGCGCGACGTGCCCTTGACTTTGACTATCTCTCCGCCTCGGCGTTCCACCGCGTCCCGCTCCTCCGCCATGTCCGGCCTGTGGTCGTGCGTCAGCGCCTTGGCCTCGCCCCCCTCGCGCATCACCGCGCGGCAGTCCCCCACGTTGGCCACCCATATCCGCCCCCCTCGAAGATACGCCGTCGTCGCCGTCGCGCCGCCGCGCAGGTGCCCTTCCGCCAGGAACGCCCTGTCGGTCGCCAAAAACCCGCGAATCATCGCAGCCTTGATGTGCTCCACGAACCCGGTCTCCGTCGCCGTCTCGGCGCTCTCCGCCAGACGCACTTCCCGCAAAATTTCTTCGTGCAGGCGCGCCGCGCCGAAATCCGCCGCCTCCCTGCCTCCGTGCCCGTCGAACACAGAAAAGATGCCCTGCGTCGGGTCGCCGTCCAGCCCGGGCGCCGCGGTGTACGCGTCCTCGCACGATTGCCTCCGCTTGCCCCGCTTGCTGCTCAGCGCGAACGTGTCGCCTTCAACCACAACCGTCTCCTCCGCCGCGCCGGCGTCGCGCAAGTCATTTTCCGTCGCCAGGCGCATGGAGACGCCCGCGCCGTGCGTCAGCATGTCGTTCGAGATGCTCAGCGCGGGAGGCCGCTTTCGCTTTTTGAAAGCCTCCGCGGCTCTCGACGTCGGCGAGTTCACCGCGACGAGGCCTTGCCCGCTCGCGGCGCACGGAACGCGCACCTGCGGCGAGGCGCTCATCCGCATTCCGCCCGCGCACGTGACAGATTTGGACGGGGGTGTGCGCGCCGAGCCGAGTGAGGCATCACCGAAACTTTCGCCCGCCACGCCGGGACGACGCGTCGAGCTCGGTGGAGTCACTGCCTCGTCGTCGACGCGCTCTGACCTCGTGCTCGTCATCGAGGACCTCGTCGCACTCTCCGCGCGTTGAGCGAGAAACCTTCCAGTTTTAGGACCAAACGTTGCTTCTCCGAAAGTGGCGAAGCCTTGACTCTTCGCGCGGCGCGCACGACGGTCCGCTGACACCCGAGGAGGGCGCGCGCCGCGAAAGTGCGACGGTTCGCGCGGGAAGGACGCGCCTCCTCCCCCACGCGCGCGCGCCTCGAAGTGGCGGGCGCGGCTGTCTGCATCTGGCGTTTCTCGAAAGTAGTTGGCCGCGGGTTGACCAAGTTGCTGAACTCGCGCGAAAATTTTCAGTGCGCGCCACGTGGTCCGTTTCCACTTGCAAGCGGCGGCATCTCACTTTCGTCGGCACGCGCGGACACGTCACCCGATGACGTCGGTCGTGAGCATGATGACGGCGGTTCGCCCCTCCGCGTGCATAGCGCGTATGCGTTCCTCCTCGCAGGCACCGCGCGCTGGCGCCGGCGCGTCTCTGCACAGCAGTGCCGCCCTGCGCGTCTCCTCCATGTGCCCCGCCCTCGCGGCGCCCTTCCGCGCGGGGCACAAAAAAACGCACGCCATTTCGCACACGAGCGCGCCTCGTACCGCGGTCACCCCGCTGCGTGTGGAGTGCGCGAACCCCCGACGGGTGCAGAAGGTGCAGCAACAGATGCGTAGAGAGATTTCCAACATGCTGCAGACGGACAAGGTAGGCGCCCGCTCCTTCTGCGCGCGCGCACGCGTCGCACCAAAACCCTAGGTTTGTCCCCACGCTCACCTTTTCCCATTCGTCGCGCGCGCAGAACATTCGCAGCATGATTTCCCCCGAGGAGCGCATGGGCGTGGACAACGTGATCTCCGTGATGGTCACGGTCTCCGACGTGGAGGTGTCCAATGACCTGCAGGTGGTGAAGGTGTTCGTGTCCATCCTCGGCGACGAGCGTGGCAAGCAAAACGCCATCACCGGGTTGAAAAAGATGGAGGGCTACTGCCGGCGCAACATCGGCAAGAAGGTGTCGCTGCGCTTGACGCCGGAGATAAGGTTCGTGTACGACGATTCGTTCGAACGCGGGCAGAAGGTCTCGAACTTGCTCGACGACCTGCGCTCGGAGAGAGAGGGCCGGGCCGCGAGGGGGGGAGGGTACACGCGCGAGGAGCTGTTGGCCGTGGAGGACACCATCACCAACCCGTACGACGACGAGGAGGACGACTGGGAAGGCGGCCACGAGATCATCGACGACGACGACGACGAAGACGACGAGGAGGGCGTCTTCGACGACGAGGACATCGACATCGAGAGCGTGTGGGACGAGATGAACAAGGAAGCCAAGGGGGGGGATGACATGATCGACGTGAAATAGGCTAGCTGGCTTGTTTATTGGCAAATGCACGCACCGCGCTTTTCGCGAAAAAGTGTCCAACGAAAATATCCAGTGACGACCTGTGACGGAAGTTTCGTGAATCGTCGGATTCCGAACGACGGAGCTCCACACGAGCCAAGGCGCGCCACAACACCGAGCAGCGTTCCTGCAGAAGCTCTCGCCCCGTCGTACGCCGATGACGATGTCTGCGGCTCTGCTCCAGGGAGGTGTCTCCCCCGCCTCGTTCCGCGGCCAACGCGCCGCGAAGGGTGCCCAGCACGCGACCCGTGGTGCATCGATTCGCCCCGCGCGTGCCGCGCGCCGTCTCAACGTTTCCTGCGCCGCGGCCGGTGCTGACGCGGTGAAGGACAAGCGCGTGCCCGTCACGGTCCTGACTGGCTTCCTCGGGTGCGTCCTGCGAAAGCGTCTCTCGCGCGTGCGTCCGAGCACACGCCGTCCCCACCGCGCCGGTTGGGCGATCCTCAGATGGCGAAAAAACCCTAGGCGAGTGACGTTGTTTCCTTCTCCTGTCGGCGCTTCCTAACCCCCTCCCTTTCCTCCCGCGCAGATCCGGCAAGACCACGCTGCTGAACCACATTTTGAAAGGCGACCACGGCAAGCGCATCGTGGTCATCGAGAACGAGTTCGGTGAGATCGACATCGACAGCGAACTGGTGGCGTTCCAAGACGACGCGGAGGAGGACATCCTGCTGCTGAACAACGGATGCCTGTGCTGCACGGTGCGCGGCGATCTGGTGGACATGCTCGGCAAACTGGTGACGGAAAAGAAAGGCCAGTTCGATCACATCCTGATCGAGACCACCGGTCTGGCGAACCCCGCGCCCATCATCCAGACGTTTTACCTCGAGCCCGACCTGCTGGACACGCTTCGCCTGGACGGCGTGGTGACCCTCGTGGATTCCAAGTACGCGATGATGCACCTGGACGAGGAGAAGCCCGAAGGCGTGGTCAACGAGGCCCTGGAGCAGGTGGCGTTCGCCGACCGGCTCGTGATGAACAAGACGGACCTCGTGACGGAGGCGGAGCTCAAGTCCGTCGAGGCGCGCGTGAAGACCATCAACAACCTCGCCACCGTCCAGCGCGCGCAAAAAGCGCAGGTGGACCTCGACTTTGTGCTCGGCATCGGCGGGTTCGACCTGGACCGCGTGCAGGACGTGATTGAGGCCGAGCCCGAGCACTCCCACTCCCACTCGCACTCGCACTCGCACTCGCACTCGCACGGCGAGGAGAAGTGCGAGGACCCCGCGTGCGACGACCCGAGCCACTCGCACTCGCACTCGCACTCGCACGGCGACGCGGCGGCGGAGGCGGAGTGCGAGGTGTGCGGCGAGCACGGCCACAGCCACAGCCATCACGTGCACGACGACGCGGTGACGAGCGTGAGCCTGGCGATGGACGGCGAGGTGGACCTCGACAAGGTGAACGACTGGCTGGGCATGCTTCTGAACGACAGGTGGCAGGATCTGTTCCGCATGAAGGGCGTGCTCGCGATCGAGGGGTGCGACGACCGCTACGTGTTCCAGGGCGTGCACGCGCTCTTCGAGGGCATGCCGGACCGCCCGTGGGAAGACGGCGAGGCGCGCACGTCGCGGCTCGTGTTCATCGGGAAGCAGCTGAACAGAGCGGAGCTCGAGGCTGGGTTCGAGGCGTGTAAGGTGGGCGCGGCCGCGGGCGCGGGCGCGGGCGCCGCGTGAGACAGACGCGGAGAGACTAGAGATAGCCCTGACGACCCACTTTCAATTCGACAACAACACATACTAGCTAGCACGCCGCGAAGAGTCACTCGATCGATTGTCGCGCACCCGACCGTCGCGAAACGGCGGACCAGCGTTGGGGAAAAAAAGAAATCGAAGTTTCGTGCGGAAGCGAAAGAGCGCCAAATTGCAGAACCGAAAAACCCTGCGCCCCGTCCTCACACTCGCACGCGCCGTTCGTCCACCCCGACGCGGCATTCGCACTTAACGCCACGCGCACGCACACGTTCACGTGAAGCGAGGCGAACATGGCGGCCCTCCCGACGAAGGCTATGGCCACGAACCCCAGCCAGCTGCTTCCCTCCGAGCTCGTGGATCGGTGCGTGGGGTCGCGCATCTGGATCATAATGAAATCGGACAAGGAGATGGTGGGAACGCTCAGGGGGTTTGACGTGTACGTCAACATGGTGCTCGAGGATGTGGTCGAATAGTGAGTGGCAACCCGCGTGAGCCCGAACGCCGCCTCCACGCGACGCCTGGCGTCCGATCTCGAACGATCGAGGGCATTTTTTTCTTTTCGTTCCCAGCCGAGTCTCCCCGCGCGACGCGAGTTTCGATTCTGACCGTCCCGTCCCCGCGTCTCCGTTCGCAGTGAGATGACCGCCGAGGGGAGCAAGGTGGTCGCGAAACTCGACCAGATCCTGCTCAACGGCAACAACATCGCTTTGCTGGTCCCGGGTGGTAAGCCCGGAGAGGAATAGACGTTGTTTCACCAATAGACTGCACAATTTTACCTTTATTAAAACACCTCCGCTCAGCACTCTTGTCTCGTCGTCGCCAACGCCGCGACGAGCGCGACCGCCGCCGCAAACCACCAGGACGCGGATGCCGCCGCCCTTCCACCCGCCGGCCCCGCGCTGACGAACGGGTAGAACACGTCCGCGGGAAGGGAAGGGAAGATGGGGGGCGTCGCCGGCGTCACGCCCTCCGCGGATGCCTGCTCCATCTCCACGAAACGCACCGTGGACGTGAGCATGAAATCCTGACGCGCGCTCGACGACGCGTAGGGGTCCACGTACGTCCACGAATCGTACACCCATTCCGGTGACACGCGCGAAACGCGCGACTGAGGGTTGTCCATCGTGCCCACCTTCGCGGTGAGCACGTCGAGGTTAACGCCGACGACCACGTTGCTGCACGTGTTCGTGGAGGCGTCCCACGACATGCTCTCCGCGGGCGCGCCGAGCGCGGCGATCTCCGTGGCGCAGTCCGAGTCGTCCGTCGTCGAGCACGCCCGCCAATCCGCGACGTTGAGGTACGACGCGTCCGCCCAGCCCGCCACGACGGCAGTCGCCGCGGAGAGGCTCAAGCTCGCGGTGGAGACGGAGTAGAACAAACCGTCCGTGAGCTGCGCGGGGAGGGGCGCGCCGGCGGTGGGCGCGACGCCGTCCGCCGCCGACGTCGTGGCGATGACGTTCATGTACGCGTCGACGGAGCCGCTCGAGCCGGTGCCTTCGCAGAACGCCTGCAGGCCGGAGAGCGTCAAAGGCACCGCGCACGAAGACGACTGGGACATGCCGAAACGCACGGGAGAATTGAAGTTCGAGCCGCAGTGGCCGTCCAAGCCGGCGGCGGGAACGGGCAATCCGTCCACCAGTCGGGACACCGCTTCCTTCGTGCTCGACGCGGAGGGATCGACGGTGACCGTCCCCGCCATCAACGGCGCGCCCACGACGTATCCCGGAGACCCGCTCTTGGGAATCGCCGTGGAGCCGGACTTGACGAACTTCACCGAGAACTTTTGCCGCAGCGAGTTGGGATCGACGGACGGCACCACACCGGTCCCCGCGTTCGTGATCCACTGCGCGCCTTCCGCGCCGATGGCGTCGGTGTACACGAGCTCCACGCTCACCGCGGAGATGCTCCCCGCGCCGGTGTGCGTGACGGTGAAGTGCGCCTCCGCGACGGCAAACTCGCACACGTCCGTCGCCGCGTCGTACGTCGCCGCCGGTGACGTCACGCCCGTCACCGCCGCGAGGGTCTGCTCGTTCCCTCCGACGCGCGCGCGGTACTTCATGGAACTCACCGTGGGCGCGATGTACGTCGGGGAGCTTCCCTTCGTGTCCGCGACGCGGAGGTTGTTGATCAGGTTATCCGAGCTCAGCGTCGAGCCGGTGCAGGCGGTGGCCAGGTTGGTGAGCGGGACGTCGCACTCCGCCGCATCCTCCTCGATCGCGGAGGGCAGAGGCAAGCCGAACCCCACGACGTTGGTGTACCCGCACACCCCGGAGAAGGTCTTCCCGGGGAGCGTGAACACGTTCCCGGGCGCGCCGGTGGCGGCGATGGTGTCGTTCACGCGGTACAGTTCCGACGCCGCGGCGGTGGCTTTCGCCGCCACCGCCGCCGCCACCGCGGTGGGGTCGGGTCTGAAGAACTTGCCGATTTCCCTCGTGCGCGCGGCGGCGAGATCGTCCGTCGTGGCGAACCCGGGGTCGGTGAAGTACTTCCCGAGCTCGGCGCTGTTGCTGTCCACGATGCACAGCTGCTGCGAGAGGAAAGACATGGACGCCTCGTTGTTCGTCACCACGCTCAGCGTGCTGCTCGACTCGAGGTTCACGCTGGACATCGCCGAAGACGGCACGCAGTAATCCAGCGAGGGCGGCGCCGGACCCTCGTCGAGGCACACCGTGAGCGTGTCATCGTCCGAGCGTGCGGTGAACAGCCCGAGCTCGGTGGACTGCGAACGCGCGAGGAACGTGGAGCGAGCGCGACGGGTCAGCGCGGAACGCGAGCGGCGCGCAGGAAAACACAGATACGAAACGACTCGTTGGCTGACGACGGGGCGAGGAAAAGCGTGGGACGAGGCGTCGGGCGCGTACCGTGCAGTCGGGGTCGCAGCAGCAGTTGCCGTCGCAGGCACCTTCCGTGAGGTCGCAGACGCACGACCCGGCGGAGGTGACCGCGACGACGGTCTCCGACGGGTCAGCCAGGACGTCGTCGCTCCATTCGTCGGTGGTGATGGAGTACACGGGCAGAGCGTTGGTCCCGACCGCGTCCGTGGGCTTCGCCTGCGCTTGGACGCCGGACACCAAGACAGCCAGCGAGAGCACCAGCGCGAGCGCGTGCGCGGAAGCACGCGACATCGTGCCCTTCGGTACGCGCGCCACCTGAGTGTTCGTGAGGAAGCTGCGAGATGCGCTCGCGACTTCGACAATCGTTGGAGAAAAGCTCCACACCAACGGCTTTTCGCGAGACGCGACTATTCGCCCTCGGAGAGCGAGTGCACGCGCGAACTCGACGACGGCGTCGATACTCCCCACGATACGGTGCTTCGAGCTCTCGAATGCACTCGTGCACGGGGTCGTGCGCGTTCGCGTTGTGAGGGCCGGCGCGTCGCCACGCAGACCACGCGTCGTCGCGCTGAACGTCGCTGACATTTTGAAAACGAGTTTCGGCCCGTAGCAATCGAGGGTCTAATAAACCTTGAGTCAGGTGGACGACGGGCACACTTTTCGCCGGCGTCGACTCTCGATTCTCGACCGGGGCGATGAAAAGCGCCGCGCGGTTTCATAAGACGTCTCGGCACTCGCTCTCGCTTCAGATCGCCCTCCCGCGTCCTCAGCGAAGCGAGATTCAAGATGTCCGAGGACACCCTCCCCGCGGCGCACATCAAGCGCCTCGTGAAGCATAAGCTGAATGAGTTGATGGCTGATCTCGGCCCTGATGCCAAGGGCAACAAGCAGGAAGGGAACATCCAGAAAGAGGCGCTCTTCGCTTTCAACGAGTCCGCCAAGATCTTCATCCACTACCTCACCGCCACCGCCAACGACATCTGCCGCGACGGCAAGAGGCAGACCATCAGCGTGGACGACGTGTTCAGGGCGATCGATGAGTTGGAGTTCGGCGAGTTCGCGGAACCGCTGAGGCAGTCACTGGAAGGTACGACACGACGCGCGATCCTCGATGTTTTCCGGTGTGCCCACCGCGGTTTTTCAAACTGCGAGCCGCGAGACTGACGCGCCCCCTCTCGCGTTCGCAGGTTTCAAAAAGAACGCCGCGGCGAAGTCGGCGCAGAGGACAGAGCGGGAGGACAAGAAGAGGAAAGCGATGACGAACCCCGCCGCGGGGGACGAGGACGAGGGGGATGGCGACGACGCCGAGGAAGAACCCGACGAAGACGAAGACGCGAACGACGCCGACGACGCGTGAAACGACGCGCTTGTGACGTACGCGAACGATTCGCGACAAACGACTTTTCGCGCGTCGTCCTCTCGCCTCTATTCACAAAACACGCCTCCATTCACAAAACTCACCCCGTGCGCCACTTGTAGCTGGTCATGGCGCCCTCGAGCGTCTTGATCCGCTTGGTGATCTCGTCCTGCTGCTCCCTGAGTTTGCCGACAACCGCCGCGCGCTCGATGTCCGTCTTGCTCAGCGAGCGCGCGAGCTCCGCCTCCACCGTCTGGTACCGCACCTTCCTCGCCGTCTCCTCCTGCATCACCAGGCTGGACTGCATCGCCGCGCCGCCGTCGTCCGTGTACGAGAACAGGTTGTCCCACTTGGTGTCCAGCCGCTGCAGCGCCTGGCGCAGGGGCGTCGCCGTGTACAGCACGCCCGCGCGCTGCTCGACGAGCCCCTCGCGCAGCAGCTTGACCACGGCGCCCTCGACGTCGAAGTCGACATTCAGCCCGAACCGCTTGTGCAGCAGCGTCTCGCACTTGGTGTCGATCTCCTTCAGGGTCATGCTCTTGCCGTTCGCGGACAGCACGCAGTACGACAGGATCATCTCCTTGCACTCCTGGTCCTCCATGGACTCCATGAGGTGCATCAGCATGCCCACCTGGCTGTTGTCGCTCTTCTGCTGGATCTCCTTGGCCATCATCCCCGCGTAGCGCGTCTGCGCCGCCATCAGCGCGGTGGCTGACTGCGCCACCTTCCCCCCGAGCACGGAGATGAGCGTGATGATCTCCTTGCTCCACTCCACGCCGGAGATGAGCGTCCACAGGAACGTGCCCAGCGCCACAACCGCGAGGGAGACGTTGATCAGCATGTCCTTGAACCGGACCTGGATGTTGATCTCGGGGAAGATCATCTCCATGTCCGCCATCGGGATGTCGTGGAACGACTTCAACACGAGCGGCCCGGCGCCGCCCGGGCCGGGCTTGCAGCCGTCTTTCGGCTTCGCCATGCGGTACAAAATCACAACCTCCTTGAACGTCGGCTCCTGCAGCTCGTGCGTGCTGAGGAGGTGGCGCAACACCGCGAACGGCGTGGGGAGCAATCGGCGGAGCGTCCGGCGCTCGATAGTCGTCGTGTCATGCCGCTCCTCCTCCATGGTGCCGTCCTCGCGCACCGCCGCGGAGCGTCGGGGTAAGCCCTCGTTGATGTCCGCGATCACAGGCTTGGGCTTGCCGATGAACGCCAGCAGCGGCTCCATGAGCAGCATCTCCAGCAGCATGTCGATCTTCTGCGCGATGAACATGCCCTTCGCCTTCGCCAAGCCGTTCCCGCGCTTGAAGAGCAACGCGGAATCCGCAAACTGCGTCAAGCCCTGGCTCAGCGCGGGGTTCTGTCTAAGCAGCGTCCCCAGCAGTTCCTTGTCGAACTTGTCCCACGCGATCTCGATCGGCAGGTTGAACATGAAATCCTCCGCCTTCGCCAGCTCCCACTCCGTCTGCGTGAGGAGCGAGAAGTTCGCGTCCGCCATCAGCGAGCAGAAATCCGTGACGAAGTCCACGGACAGATCGGCAAACTCTTTCGGCGAGAGCTGGGTCTCGGTGAGCGCGATGAGCGCGTCGTTCTGTTCTTGCGCCGCCGTGACCAGATCGAAGTTCCGCTTCAGCTTGTCGCGCGAGTCGAGGTACTCGAAGTGGAACAACAGCCGGACCATGCGCATGAAGTCGTTCATACCTTCCTTCTCGGTCTCGGGCATGAGCTCGAGGGCGAGTTCCTGCAAATGGCGCGCGAGGGGTTACGGTGAGCGAGGGAACGAACCGGGGCAGATCGTCGTCGGTGCGTCTCGGTGAGTGGTCCGCGCGTACCTTGATGAAGTTCATGCCCAGCGGGATGAACGCGGAGTTCTTAATCTGCGCGACATTCTCGTTCGGTTCCTGCGGCGGAGAAGGTGGACGATCGGTGTTAGTTCAGAATCGACGATCGACGCAGACTACTGCGGGCACTCGAGACGAAGAAAATGCGAGCGCGGCGGGGGCAGGCACGCACCACCACCTCAGTCGCCATCGTCCTCGATCGCTCCGGAGTCGGCGTGAACACACAGAGCGAGCTGCCAACGCGCGTGTCGCGCGTCGCGGACTGCCCGAACCGAAGAGGAGGCCTGTCCGCGTTCGCCCAGTCGCGGTTTCACGCGAACACCCGAATACGGTCGTGTGACTCCGACTGAAGTCGTGGTCACAGGTCGACGCGTGCGATGTGAACATTTTTTTCAGATTCGACGTCTAAACGCGGCGGACGCGCGGCCCGCCCGCGAACGACTCAACGCTTCTTTCAGACACGATATGTACGCTCGATAATGTTATACACGCCGAACACCTATGCACACGCCGCTCTCACGCCGCGTCTCCCGCAGCCCTCGGAGGCTCCGTGGGAACCTCCAGCGGAGATTCGAAATCGTCAAACTCGGGGTCGGCGAACGCGTTCATGGGCGCGTACCCTTCGCGGCGCGCGCCGTCCCCGAACCCCGAGTCGAACGACCCTCCCTGCACCCTGCGCCGGTAATACGCGAGCCCGCCGTACCCCAACGCGCCGACGCTCGCGATCCCGATGAGCCACCCGAACGCTCGCCCGACGCGAGCGCCTTTCCCCGGGTCGCCGCGGCCGCGGTGATGCTTCTCCCACTCCTCCGGGTGCCCGTGCTTCTTCTCAAACTCGTAGTCGCCGTCGCCGTCGGCGAAGAAGTCCGCGTCCGCCAGCAGGCCCGTCGGCCCGATGAGCCACCCGAGCACGCCGGTGACCAGCGCGTCGGCGAGGTACTCCTCCACGAACGTCGGCATCACGTTGTTGGCGTTCGAGCCCCCGGGGCACCAGTCGCACGCGTCTCGGCTCAGGGGCTGCGACGCCGAGGGACAGTGGCCGACGAACCCGGGCGCGTCCCGGGGCTGGTACATGTCGCACAGAGGCGTGTCGGCGAAAGCGTCGAACATCTTCTCGAACGAACCCTCGGGGAGCTCGGGGAGGTCGTCGTCGTCGTGCTCGCGCTGCGCCTTCTCCAGCATGTCGATGACCTTCTTGAACTTCAGGTCCTGCCCGCACCCGCACGACGCGGTGACGGCTTCGCAGTACTCCTTGCACGGCGCGACGAGGCCGGTGGCGTTGGCGACGCGGGGTAACAGGCGGTCGATCGAGGGCTGGTAGTCCTGGTCCTTCTGCTTCGCCTCGACGACGTCGCGCAGGAGCGGCAGGAACACCAGCTCGACGTGCGTCTGGAACGTGCCGCACTTCGGGACGGCCTGCGCGCAGTACAGCTCTTCCAGGTTGTCGCGGCACCCGTCGCACATCGGGACGCCCACCCGCTTCGCTTCGTCCCGCAGGTCCCAGGTCGGGTCATCGTCGATCTCCACCATGCTGTCATCGTAGAACGCGCAATCCACCTGCAGGGGGTAGTTGGGGCACGACGCGTGATACGCCGAGCTCGCGCTCAGAGCCTGGCACGACTCGACGCCGCCGAAGATGTTGCAGTTGGCCTCGCCTTGGTCCACCATCTCCTGGCCAAACTCGCGAAGCATCTCCACCTGTACCGGGAAGGGCATGGAGGCGAGGAGCTCGAGGAGATCGAAGGGGATGCCCTCGTAGTCGTCCGACTCGTCGCCGAGGAGCCTGCGGAAGATCGAGGACGAGCGCCGCGAGCCGAAATCGACCGGGGAGGGCGTCGCGTCGCCGCGTCCCTGCGCCTCAGCGGAACAGACGCTCAGGACGAGGGTGGTCACGAGAAGGAATAATCGCAACATCCTCGCGCTTTGTGAGTCCGAACCCATGGCTGCTAGAGCCCGCGCGTCTCCACTCTACGGCTCCGAGGAAGAGATATGCGCGTGTCTGAGCTCGCGAGAGAACTTTTGCGCGAGTCCGCTCCGCCACAGCGCGGGAAGAGAGTGCCGACCGAGGGTGAGATCCCCGACGAGAAATCCTCCGGAACGAGTTCGACAATTTTGGCCAGACAAAACTCGAACGAATCCGAGTTCCCGTTGTTGCCTCCGCCAGAGAACACTCCGCGCGGCACGCCGCGGGCGAGGCCGGGAAGGCGCCATGTTCGGCAAGATGCAAAACGCCATGTTCGGCTCCGGGAAACAGTCCGGTCCCGACATGGGCATGGGCCCCCCGGGCGGTGGCTCACCGGTGATGGGCGGGGGCGGAGGGGGCGGAGCTGGAGGCATGGCGCTCACCGCGGACGAGGTGAAGGAAGCGTTCCGCGAGTTCGACCTGGACAAGAACGGGTACGTGGGCGCGGCGGAGATCGCGCACATCTTACAGAGCATGGGGGAGAAGGCGACGGACGACGAGGTGGATGAGATGATCCTCATGGCGGACTTGGACGGCGACGGGCAGGTGAGCTTCGAGGAGTTTTTCAAACTCATCAGCTCGTTTCAAGGGATGCCGCCGCCGCCGAACATGCCCGGTGGGGGCGGGGGCATGCAGCAGATGGGCGGCGCTTTCGGGGCTGGCGCGGCACCGCCGCCGGGTAACCCCGTGCAGGACATGGAATCGTTCCAGAAGATGCACGGGCTGGACAACGACGCGCTCAAGAAAGTGTACAAGCAGTTTCTCGCCGTGGACACGGACAAGAGCGGACTGGTGGACATCAACGAGTTCTGTCGTCTGCTCCGGGTGGAGCGCTCGCCGTTCGTGGAGAGGCTCTTCGGGATGTTCGACACGGACAAGACGGGCACGATCGACTTGAAGGAGTTCGTCGTGGGTCTGTCCAACGTCGGCACGGCGGCGCGAGAGGACAAGGTGAAATTCGCGTTCCAGGTGTTCGACCTGGACGGGTCCGGCACGATCGACGCGGACGAGCTCAAGAAGATCGTCAAGGCCACGAACATGGCAAGCGCGAAGCAGCTCGATCGCAAGACCGAGTGGCTCATGAAGCAGTGCGACACGGACGGGGACGGGAACATCTCGTACGAAGAGTTCGTCAACCTAGCGAAAAAGTTCCCCAACATCGTGTTCCCGGCGTACTCGCTCGCGAGCGGATTAGGCGGCCTGAACAAATGAGGAGGCCCGCGCGATCGATCGTTGTCACTGTACCATCAGCGCACGGAGCGTGAGATCGTCGTTCGCGTTCGTGTGCTATCGGCGTCATCACAACGGACGGTCCCTCGCGCACGGCTGACCCGCGTCTAACGCGTCTCCCGCGCTCCGTAAAAACATGAAACTCTCCCCGCGCGAAAGAACCCTTCTTCACTCGGTGCCGAACGCGCGGTCGCCGGCGTCGCCCAAGCCCGGCATGATGTACCCCTCGTCGTTGAGCTCCTCGTCGATCATGGCGGCGTACAGTCGGAGACCAGGGTATTTGTCCGACAGAATCGTCAGCGCGGGAGGGCACGTCACGACGCACACGATGCGGATGTTGCGCACGTCGGCGCCGCGCGCGACGCACTCGTCGATGGCTTGCACCATCGTGCCGCCGGTGGCGAGCATGGGGTCGGTGATGAGGATGCGCTGGCCCTCCGCGAACCGCTCGGGGAGCTTGTTCAGGTACATCTTCGCCTCCAGCGTCTCTTCGTCACGCACGAACCCGAGGTGGTACGTGTTCGTCGCGGGGAGCACCGTCTTCGCCTCCTCCAGGAGCACCAGACCGGCGCGGAGCACGGGCACCACCGCGACGGGCTGCGACGGGTCCACCATCTCCACGTTCGCGTTGCACAAGGGTCCCTCCACCTCGGCCTGGAACGTGGGGAGCCAGTCGCGCGCGCACTCGTAGATGAGCAAGCGTCCGAGCTCGGCGAGCGTGCTGCGGAAGATGGCCGGCGGGGTCTGCACGTTGCGCGCGATCGCCAGCCAGTGGTTGATTAAGGGATGGGGCGGCACGAACACGAGCATCTGGTTCGTGGACGGCGCCTTGCGCGCGGGCGCATCCCCCTCGGTTTCGTCCTCCTCCGAGGCACGCACGCGCACGGCGTGACGCGCACGCGCGATGCGACGATCGCGAGCGCCGCCGGCGCCGGGCGCGCGCTGGTTGCGTCGGTGGGACGACACGGAAGTCGAGGCGTTCTTCGCGACGAGGTGAGCGACGCGCGCGCACGTCGAAAAAGCGGCCATCGCTGCAGGACTGCTCTCGTCCGGGGTTTCTCTCTCGGTGAACGGGCTCGGTCCGGTCGGACGCGAGTGTGTCGACAGCGGCGAGGGCTACGTCGCCGCGTGCGCACGATGAAGTGGAGCCGCGGGGTGCACGAAGCGAACGGGTGATGCGGCTCGGCGCGTGTGAGGCGCCGGCGCTTCGAGACACTTTCTGATGACGGAGAGCCCCCTACTGGATAAAATATTTTTCAAGTGTTTTCGGGCAGTCAACAGCCTCACCAGTGTCACCGTTTTCGTCATTCTCGGGCGTCGGGGTCGTATCAGTTTTCCGAGGCGCAGACTCGAAGCGCGTCGCGAAAGCGTTTTTACGTTATTGAGCTCCCCTCACATGTACGTACGCGAGTCGGTCGCGCGCGCGTCACATGGTGAGCGTCGCGGCGGCTGCGAGCACCGTCCCGAGCGTCCGGAATCGCGCGATTCCAGCAGCGGCGGAGCTTTCGTACTCCGCGCCGCACGGGTCGTGCGCGGTTCCGCTCATCGCGTACTGCGGGTCGAACACGCCCGCGATCATCGCCTCGACGTCTTCGTCCGACTCCAAGATCGCCAGGACGTCGCTCTCCGTCGCGGTCGTGGCCCACGCGTGGAACGCAGAGTAGAAGGCGTCCATGTCGTCGTGGCCGGAGAAGGACGTGAAGGCTTTTTTCCAGCCTTTGTCCTCCGGGCAGTCGCTGGTCCAGCCGTTCCCGCCGTACCCGTCCCACGGCGTGATGGCGTTCCAGAACCCTTCGCTCGAGCTCTGCCAGAGCGTCGCGCTCGTTTTGTTCGCGTTGTGAATGGCCCAGGCGGTGGCGATCGCCCCGACGTGATAAAACAACAGTTGCGCGTTGACCTGCATTCCGTGAATCAACGTCGCGCCCGCGTTGATCGTCGCAACCGTGTCGGCGGTGCCGCACGGTGTTTCGCTGTCGCACCAGGTTTCTCCCCCCTTCAGACCGGTGGACTGGCCGTGTGGGGAGGCGTAGTACGCCAGGAATCCTTCGATGATCCCGTTGCTGAACATCCCGCCTTCGCTGGTCATCATCCGGCTGTACGACGTCGAGCTCGAGCTCAGCTTTTTGTTCAACAAACAGTCGAGGTGCACGGCGCCGCCCTCGAGGAGCCACACCGGGGGTTGGTCCCCTTTCATCATCTGCACCGCGTGCGCCATCTCGTGGATCGCGGACGCGCCGATGCGTCTGTCGTCGTCGCCCGACCCGAAGGAGTAATACAGCCCTGCCGCCGTTTCCTTCGTCTGCGAGCAGGCGCACGCGATCCCGCCTAGGCCCTTGAACTGAAAGCCATCGGTCGCCACCTTCCAATTGCCGACTTCTCGGTTGAAATGCGACGTCCCGGTGGCTTCGCTCCCGGCCATGGACTGAAACGATGTTTCCATGGACGCGTACGCGGCGTCGTCGCCTCCGAGCTCGACCACAAACGCGTACGTCGGAGACGCGCCGCCCGTGAAGTTGATCGTCACCTGGTGGCCCTCGTTCAGCGTGGCGATGACGTCCGCGCTGATTCCCGAGCTCGGGACCATGGTCGGGGGATCGGAGGAGGCGGCCAAGCCGCTGAAAGGTTGAGGAGGGTTGTTATCACGCGTGCCGGAGGGGCACGTGGTGTCGGCGGTCGCGGGCGCGAACGCGGCGAAGGCGGCGATCGCCGCGAGGGCGAGCGCAGAGCGTCGGACGCGCATCGTGTTGTGATCAACATGTCTCGTTGTTGACCTTTCGCAAAACTGACCGACATTTCGCCGGACTGCTGGACTGCCAGTGCTGGACTGCTGGATAAAATCTGAAGATCCAGTCCGAGTTGGCAACCGCGACATCAGCTCGTCCGCGCCGAGGCGAGGCGCGCGCGTCGCCTGGACACAATCGCACGCGCGACGAAGGCTTCGGAATCGTCCACGCGGTCGCACACGCACGCGCTCCCGTGCTTCGAGCTCAGCACATCGCCGTCTGCCTCCCCGCGAGCGGATCACGCGCCTCCGATCGTCGTCCGTCGTCGTCGTCCGAAAAAAAACAAACACCATGGCAGCCGTCTCCGCCTCGCTGGTGACCCCCGCGCGGTCGCTCTTCGCGGGCTCCCGTCGCCGCGCGACCACCGGCCGTCGCGCGATGCGCTGCGTCGCCGCGGCCGCGGTCGAGAAGGATAGCGTCTCCCTGGTGCTCCTCGCCGGCGGGGTCGGCAAGCGCATGGGCGCGGACATGCCCAAGCAGTACCTGCCCCTGCTCGGCACGCCCATCGCGCTGTACAGCCTGAAGAAGTTCGCGGAGATGGAGGAGGTGGGCGAGATCGTGGTGGTCTGCGACCCGTCCTACCGCGACGTGTTCGAGGAGTGCGAGGTGTCCAAGCCCGTGGTCTTCGCGCTGCCCGGCAAGGAACGCCAGGACTCCGTGTTCAACGGGCTCTCCGCCGTGCGCGAGGGCGCCGCGCTCGCCGCGATCCACGACTCGGCGCGTCCGCTGGTGGACCTGAAGGACGCCGCGCGGTGCTTCGCGGACGCCATGGAGCACGGCGCGGCGGTGCTCGCGGTGCCGTGTAAGGCCACCGTGAAGGAGGCGAACCCGGACTTGTCCATCGCCAAGACGCTGGACCGAAGCAAGCTGTGGGAGATGCAGACGCCGCAGGTGATCAAGCCCGATCTCCTGAAGCGCGGGTTCGAGCTCGTCAACGAGAAGGGATACGAGGTGACCGACGACGTGTCCATCGTCGAGTTCATGGGGGAGCGCGTGCAGATCACGGAGGGCTCGTACGTGAACATCAAGGTGACCACACCGGAGGACATGTTCATCGCCGAGCGTCTCCTCACCGAGCAATAGAAAAGTAGAGGCTGGCGGCGAGTCGGCGGAGTCGAAGAAGGCGTCGCGCGTCCCGTCGGTTTTATTTTATCATTCGTGTTCACAAAGCGGTTCCGTCCGTGCGCGCGTCGCGGCGCGGGGTCTCTTCTTTCGCTCTGTAGTGCGCGCGCGTGTCTGTGATGATTCATGATCGACGCGCCTCTGCACGTCGTCCGGACCGCCGTTTCGGATCTCTCCTCTTTTAGCGATCGTCGAGCGAGCGCGCGTTGTTTTTTTTTTAGCGTTTACAAGCGAGTTGTTTGCCGTCTTCGGGTCGCGGAAGGAGCGTCTCGGTGGCGGCGTCCGCGGTGTCCGCGGGGCGCGGAGCGGCGTCGTCGTCGTCCCGCACGCCGAAGCAACACAGGCACAGGTCCAGGAGCAGCATGGCGAGCACGGTTATGATCACCAGCGCGACGACCGTGACCAGGAGCGCGATGACGTCCACGCACACGACCCACGTGGTGACCCCGAACCCTTCGCGCGGGAGCGCCCACGGAGCCTCGTCGCCTTCGCGCGCGCGCGCGAGCGAAAAGACTTCGGCGTAGCGCCCGGGATCCTCCCGGCCGTGGCGGCACGGCCGCAGGCTTCGACGCGGCATGGACGCGAACGCGACGTGCGTCGACGGCGCGAGAGGCACGTCCCATGACATGGGGAACATCGTCTCCACGACGCGTTTAGTGCGCGAAGGCGACTCCTTTTCGCCGCCGAAGACAAAGGAGAAAAAACCCCGGGGGAACTCGTTTTTCGACGACGACTCCCCGCTGGGGACGACGTTCGACGACTCCCCGGCGGCTTCGTCCATGTCCTTCGCGCCGAGGAGCGTCGCGACGTCTCCCATGATGAACGCGGTGGAGGAACCACCGGCGGCGACGTCGGAGGAACCCTCAGAAGCCGCCGCGACAGAGTCGTCCGCCTTGGCCTCCGGGTCTCCCGAGGCGGCGAGCGCGAACGCCGGGGCGAAAAGACTCGACGCGACGGCGAGGTACACGAGTGAGGCGAGGGTGACGGTCCTGGCGAAAGGAGGAGCGTTGTTGAGCGTCATACTTCAGGTTGAGGGAGGAAGAGGGAGGGGGGCGTTTGTGAAGAGGTGGGGAGGGTTGGTGGGTTAGGGTGCGTGGCGCGTCGTCCCTTGTGGGAGACGGAGGGAAGGTGAGACGGGGAGGGAGGGGCGCGGTTCGCACTGTCGTTGTCGAAAGAAAACACCGGTTGGACTTCTTCTCTTCCCGCAAAAAAAAAGGTGGTTTTTTTAAAATGGAAAAAACGCCAAAAACGTATGGGGTCCACCCTGGACGCCGACGCGCGTATCTTCCGAGCCGCGTCGATTTTTGGGACGCAGAAGAGCGCGTTGGATGCGGCATCGCCGGCTCGACGTCCCTGTGCAGAAAGATGGAGAAGAAAGTTATAGGGGGGGCAAAAAAACTGGTTCCCCCGCCGGGATTCGAACCCGGGCCTCGTGAGTGAGAGTCACGTATCCTAACCAACTAGACTACGGGGGAGAGTATTTAGTCAGAACTTTGACATACTCACGGCTGCAAGGTAGTTACCTTGCGTAGTCCGCATTGTGAAATGAATACTTTGGGAATGATGTGACTTCCAAGAAATTCGCGAGATAAATCCCCAGAATCTTGTACCTGTACCATATACTAAATACTCATACGAAACTTTTGCAACCATTATGTCCTGACTGACTACCCAGAGGCAGAGATTTTTTTTTTTCCCTGTCAACCATTCGTGCTCTCTTTTTTCTCCGG
>Ga0209137_1001660_pt1 | contig 20656 bp, 17 predicted proteins | sample SaaInl5LU_22_DNA_FD_184642 | JGI IMG/M metagenome (GOLD analysis project Ga0209137, IMG submission 184642) | Marine microbial communities from expanding oxygen minimum zones in the Saanich Inlet - ESP_105LU_22_DNA (SPAdes) (version 2) | ecosystem: Environmental > Aquatic > Marine > Intertidal...
TTGCACAGTACTCAGATAGCCAGCCGTGGCTGTTTTATCAGCAGCCACTTGAGCCGCATCAGTAGCTACCTGAGCCGCATCGCTGGCAACCTGAGCTGCATCAGCAGTCACATTGGCTTCTGCATTACCGATCGATGAGGCACTAGTCGCGGCAGCGGTGGCGCTGTTAGCGGCTGCAGTGGCTGAGGCGGCCGCTGTTGACACACTGCTGCCAATAGATGCAACGGCAGTGCTTGCAGTTACAGCGTCTGCGGCGGCAGAGGTGGCACTACTAGCTGCGGATGTTTTATCTATGGCAACCTGAGCTGCATCAGCGCTGACTTGAGCAACTTGAGCACTTACAGTCGATGCGGTCGTGTTGATTGTTGCGGCATCAGTCGCAGCCGAAGCAGCACTGTTTGCCGCGTTTGTCTCAGCCTGAGCGGCATTACCAGCCGAAGTGCTTGCAGCATTCTTGCTTACCAAGGCTGCTGCAGCGCTATTAGCCGCATTTGTTGCATGGCCAGATGCTGCTGCGACTGAGCCACCCATTGATGCTGCACTGGTGGCGGCTGTGGCGGCGCTCGCGGCGGCATTGGTTTCGCTGGTATCCGCTGCGTTTTCCGAAGCCAAGGCTGCGGCAGCGCTCGCGGCGGCGGCGTTAACGGACGCCTGTATAGTGTTCTGGACCGTTGCGGTTGTACCGGTTAGTCCAAAGAAACTGGTATTCGCCATGATTTAGATGCCCCTGTCTTAATAATCAGCGTTAGAGTAGGTAGGCTGTACGGCTTGGATACCACCGTTCAATTCCTGATCATCAGCCATGCCTTGGAGCTCTCCCATGAACTGCAGATATTTAGCTTCGAATTGTGGAGCGCGCTCATCCATATAGTGGTCAGCGGCATAAGTAAGCGCTGAGTAAATCACAAGGTCGGATGCTGTTTCAGTCAGCGCGTTTGTGTCAGTATTCAGCACGAGTGCCGGAAACTCGGCGTAATAGTAGAGCGTCAGCGTCCCGCTTGTCGGTGTCGGAAAGAGCATTAGTTGAGGACCAATGCGCGCATAGTATTTTGGTACACCTATATAAGAGGACTGCTGAAGCTCTCTGTAGCGCTTCATAGGAACGCGCTGCAGTTCGTATTGATCTTGATATAGACTAATGGTCTCGATGAAATCAGCGGGTAATGTCAGTGATGATGTGGTAGTCGTAATGTTGACCACAAATGTCTTTTCTTGCATGGGCGTTCTAAGTGAACGCTGGATGCGCGTGATGCCATCACTTAGAAACTGCTGTGTCAGCGCCTGTGTGATATCCGTGCGGTTAAGCATGGCGTTGAAATGAGTTTTAAGGTCGCCGTAGTTCATGTTTCCATTGCCCTTATTCAGACGGTTTTGTTGGTCGTTAAGAACCCATCGAGATGCTCGGCCTTCAGTCTTTTGATGATGTCGTGAGCCGTGATGTTACGGTCACTCAGGATGTCAAAGCCTTCACGCATCCACTTGTCCACAATGACTGTGGGGATTGATGCAACGCGCATAAACTCGCCCTCTGGCACTGAGCCGCTGGCGTCACGCTGCTGCTTCAAGCCATCGAGGTACTCTTGAGTGATGTTTTGTGATGATTGCATAAAAAGGCCATCAGCATTTGCACCGATGTTTGTGAGTACGCGCTCAAGCTTGATGTCGTCTTTAGTGGTAGTCATATTTGCTCCTTAAAAGATTAAGGGTGAATGCCCGAGGTAAGGAGAGCAAAACCCCCGAGCACCCACCCATTTGTTAGGTCTTAGATAGACCTGTTGTGGCTTATGTTAGAGCTGACAACATACCGTCTGCATCAAAGTTCATGTGCTTCAGTGAGTATTCACCAGTAACAGCATGAGTATCGCCGTCAGATACCTTACCCAAGAGGGTACGGCTGAACGGACGCAGAACAACCGAGCGCCACATGGACGGATCGATCAGGAATGCGTGAGTGGTCAACTGGTGCCGGTTTAGAATGATTCTGTACTCGCCGAAGGGGCTTATGTACAAATCCACGGCATTCACGACCGACTTTGTGCCATCGTTGAAAGTGCGGTTACGACCAGCGCTCGATGCGAAGCCCGCCGTGATCAAAGAATCGGCTGGTTTGATCATGAACAAGCTTGGGTCTGAGCCGTTGTTGTAGCAATCTTCGCCCAGCTCCAGAAGCTTAGCTTCAGTCAGAGCACCTGTCACAGCAACATCAGTTGTGATCATCTGGGTAGCTGACGCCATTTCGCGAGCTACTGCTGATGAACCAGCTACCGATGCATTATCGACACCGACATATGCAAATTCTAGGTCTTTCTTAATTTCCTTGAGGACCTTAGAAAGTTGATGCGCGGTTTCGGCGGCACGCCCGTGAGTTTTTACTGCATCCGCCGTAGCGCTGACCTCAAATGTAGTGTTCAGAATTTGTGTTACATTTGAACGCAGTACGGTTGGTGTTTGAGTTCCTGCTGCAAAAGCTGCACCCTCGACCTTAGCGTTAGCCTGACCGGCGCGAAGGGTATCTTCTTGCCATTCAAACAGGCGGTTATGCACTTTCTCCGATTTGACCAGAGATGAGAATGGTGTGTCTGAGGGCGAAATTGTTGTGATAATTGAGGATACATCTTCCGCGATCCCAATTTGATCATATGAACTGTAAACGGCCATCTGTTTATACTCCTAGTAATAATGATGGATTAGGTTTCCCAGCGAGACATGATCAATTCAGCCAAATCATCACTATCATTTGATACCCGAACACGCTCAGCAAGCTTGGACACTTTGTCAGCTTTACGGCTTTGCTCATTCGGTGGTGATTTCTTTGATTTGAGAACACGGCCCTTCGGTGTCTTCTTCTTCACGGTCGCCACTTTTCTACCCTCATCGTAAAGACGCGCTTTATTCAAAATGAGGATGACATTTGGATCCGTGAAAGTATCCACGGCTTCTTGTGGTAGACCGTTAGAAACGGCGTATGCTCGGATATCGTTGTACAGAGAGTTAGACCAATTTGGTAACTCTTGCTGCAGCTTCTTGACGCACTCTTGTGCGCCTTGCTGCATTGTACGGTTTTGCTGAGCTTTAAGATCCCGATAGAAACCCTCAGATTCCTCGGTGAGGAAATCGAGGTTTTGCTTAGCGGCAGCAGCTTCGCGGCGTAGAGCCGTAAAGTCTTCCTCGGACAATTGCCGAGATGCCACCAGCATGTCTACCTCGCTGTATGGTTTCCATTGTTCTTGAGCTCGCTCGAGCATGCGCTGCAAGACAGCCGAGGACTTTTCTGTGACCTCTGTGGCTTCTTTGCGTTGTCTCGCTACTTCTTGAGACTTTTGTGTCAAAGACGCTTCTTGTCCCCAGAGCCGCTTTAGATCTTTGACTGATGCCTGCTGAGTTTCGCCATTTATAACGATGTCAATGAGGGTGTCATCAGACAGATCGACTGTCTCTTCGTCCTCTTCATCATCTTCGGCTTCTTCCTCATCGTCAGGGTCAGCTTCAGTATCCTCTTCGTCTTCGTCAGACTGAGTGTCTTCATCATTCAGATCATCGTCACCTGTAGTCTCTTCGGTGTCGGTGTCTGTCGCCTCTTCTGGGTCATCTGATGCAACCTGTTTATCACTAGGTTGGTCTTCCCACCGCTGGAGTATGGCTTCTACTGGATCTACATTCCCGAGTGCATCGAGTGGTAGTTCCTGTTGTTGAGGGGTGTTTTGTTGGTCGCTCATAGTAGACCTATTCCTCTTCGCTGTTTTCGCGTTTTGCTAAGATCTGGTCACGCACCTGTACGCGCTGCTGTAGCGTAGCTACGATGTCCGTGACGGCTCTGTAGGCATTATAGATAGTCTCGCGCCCCTCTTTGTTGTCCGGTTTAGAGACAACGAAGGCTTGAAAGGCGCTCTCGACTAGGTTGTTCATCACGCCATTGAAAGTGACATCGAGAAGCAGTTTCTCGGCGTCATTTCCCATAGCGATTTGGTCTTCTTCGCTGGAATTGCTGAAGGATGACATATTCTCTCCTTGGGTTTAGTGGTATTAGCCTGTCGGCGATACGATCCCGCGCTTGTCCTCAGTCGTGCGTAGGATCTCAAGCTCGGCTGTATCGATCTTCTGCTTATGGGCAAGCTGGGCTTCTTTCAGGTCCATACTGTCGGACTGAAGGGCGTGGGCTGCCTGAGCTTTAGCTTGCTCAAGCTGCAATTTGAGCTGGGAGATCTCGGTATCCATTTGGGCCTTCATCTCAGCTACAGCCGTTTGACGCTCGGAGATCTCGAGCTGCTTCATAGCCATCTGCTTCTGCATTTCTTGCATTGGGTCAGGCTGTGGCGGCGGCATTTGATCCGGCGGCGTCAGGAAATCATCGACATTAAGAATGCCGTTCTTTTCCATGATGATCTTGAACATCTGGTACCGCTTGTCTGGGCCATACATAGGTCCAAGAACAGGGTCCTGTGCCATCATACCGTGCAAAGCAAGATACTTTTGGGCATCGCGCTCTTGCTCACCATAGCCAAGCTTGAGCTCGACCATGACATCGCGCTTGTCGTCCCAAACTGATGGATTTACGCGCACATAGTTACCGGCGAGCTGTACAATCTTTTCTTCAGTCTCATTCTGGGTGATGAGCTTATAGACTTTGTGCCATAAAGGCCGGACAAACTGGTTAGCGAAATTGCGAGCGATAATCTTCTGGCGCTGCTGAGACATGGTGGCGAGCTGTTCGACCATAGCAGCACTGTTTTGCTTGCTGATAGCGTCCTTCTCGATGCCACGGCTCAAACGGCTAACACCCGTTGTGTCTTCATTCTGTTCGCTAAGTAAGTTCAGCGTCTGGAAGACAAACGGGTTCAAGTTAGCTTGCGGCAGCGGTGATATGCCATCAGGGCGGGTCACATTCACGATCCCACCTAAGCGGTTATCGACCATTTCACGGGGCGATGTGAGTGATCCTTTGACTACCATGTAGCGCGGATTGTTTGTGATCACCGTGTGATCGAGGATCGAGCGGGTCAGTACGGTGCGCGCATTCTGGGTCGCTATAACCTTTTGTGCAAAGTTAGAGCCAAAGAATGCATGGGGGATAGGCAGCGGCACAAAGGCCACGAATGGCAAATCATCGATCTCATAGATATCTAGGATCGCATTGCCAGCCTTACATACCTTATGCAGCCGCGCCTTACCTGATGCGTCAGGATCTAACTGGATGTAGCACTCATAGACCATAACGGTACGCACTTGATCCTGATAGCCTTTTGCGTTGAAGCCTCGATCGCTGCCGATCTCTTCGTGCCGCGCTAGGACCTCTGGGTCGGTCTCCGTGTCTACATCGTTATGGTCATCACCGATCTTGTCGATCAGCTTCTCGCTGTAGCCCATCTCGCGTAGTTCAGTGATCGTCTTGCGCTCTCTGTGTGCTAGGAACGACACGGTATCCAATGAGCGAGCTTGTGGCTCGATGACAAAGTTCTCCGGTGGGATTGCCTCAATACGAACTTGGCTCTTATCAACTGGCTTACTGATAGTACCGGAGATCAACCCGACAGCATTAGTTTCGCTGTCCTCGAGCTCGACCTCTTCGTCTGCAGCGAGCAGCATATCCAGCTCGTCCTCAGTGAGATCCTTGAACTCCTCGAGCTCATATTCCGTTGCGTCTTCCCAGTATACCTTGGCGATCCCTGCCCGAGCCATGAGGCCATCGTGAATCACGCTGGATGCTACTGAGTAAAAGTCATTTTGACGGAAACACACATAATTGGTGTATTCGGTAGCGATGTCAGCCATTACGACATCATCAGGACCCTGCGGTGCAAAGGTTACGATGCGTTGGCCTGCTGCCATACTTTCCAACAAAGCAGCCTGCATTGACAGGACGCTGTCATACACATCCATACTGACGAACTTACTGTTGCCATCATGCTGGGGCTTAGGAAGCTCTGCTTGGTAATATTTAAGGCACAGCTCGCGCTCGCGTGAGAGCTGGCTGTCATAATAACCCACTGAGCGAGCGATGTTGTCTTCAACAATCTTGATGACCTCATCATCGCTGAGGGGTTTGTACTCTTTCTTTTGTGCCATTTAATTATACCATTTCAACATATAGTTCTGGTGGAACATCAACAGGCTCCCATGACCCTTCATGGACATAGTTAGCCAAGGCTAAAGCCATTACACAGTCATCAAAACAAGACGGTTCAGCTTCCATGCTGCCGCTTTCAGTGACAATGTAGGTGAGCATTTCCCTTATCGTTGTTTTATCGTTCAACTCTATTTCACCCTCGCGCATAGCAGCGCGGAGTTGATCGATAATCAGGGGTTTAGTCTTGGCTGTAGTACTGAAGCCGAGCTTAACAGTTTCACGATCTGTGACCTTGTCATGCTGGATCTCAGTGTAAAAGTTTTGGTATGCGAGATCTTTACCTAGCCGCGTGACCGTAAGTATTCCATGACCATTGTTTTCAACGATAATATGAGCTTCATTATAGTAGTGGCCAAGTGCGTTAAGCACTTCAGCGTAATAGTCAGGGTGGATTTGACCACGCCAAATAGCAACTTGGCGCTTTTTGCTATCAAGGACTTGAGCAACTGAATAGTCACCATTACGAACTCCCATGGCGACATCAGCGCCAATAACATACCGCTCACCTTCATCATGCTTACGGTATACAGTTAATTCACCTCGTGGGTGGGTTACCCATTCGCCATCTTCGAGAGCTAGACGCTGTTCGACATCTGCTGTCTCATCTAGAAGCTCAACAAGTTGATCTGGGTTAAATACTGGCCGACCTGTCGTCAGAAACGCCTCATCTGGGGTTGATGGGTACTCCTGACGGAACAGGTCTAAGCCGTTTTGTGCTACCTTGCGCCGCCGGAACATAAGCTGCTCATCATCGAGATTATATTTCTCGCAGAGCTCTTGTTCATCTGGTGTGCGCTCAAAGTTGTCAGTAACCGGTTCTCTATATGTAGCATCTGTGAACCACGGTATGAACACTGGTACATAACCATTTTCACCAGCAACCGCCCCCTTCCACAGATTAAAAAAGGTACCGGTTACACCATTCGCCGTGCTCTCGACAAAGATAGCCGTTCCAGCAGTATTCGGTACAGCTTGTACCATGCTGTTCCAGATGTCTTCAGCATTTGACTTAGGCCAGAACCCCATCTCGGAGCAGTGCGCGTGGGTAAGAGTTTCACCGCGACCAACCGAGTCTCCACCGGCAGTCGCAACGACATAAGAGCTATCGAGAACATCAAACGTCAATTCCCTTCTTGAGCTGTATTTAGTATGAGGTTTCAAGATCTCAGGACAATGCTCATGATATCGTTTAGTCATATCAAAGAGCGCCCGAGTACTGTCAGCATGGTGAGTGATCACCATTGCTTTACGAGCCTTACGCTGGCTCACAGTGAAGTACAGGTATCCACCAACATATGTTGACAAGCCTTGCTGGCGAGCCTTCAAGATGATGATCCTTACTTTCCCTTCACTCTCAAGTTGTCTGGTGACAGCTTCATCGAGGATCTTCTGTGCTTCATTCAAAACTAAAGGGGCAACCTCGCCCCTCTTCGTTCTGATCTTCAATGCGGATTTAGAGTAGAAACTAAACTCAGTGAGTAGTCTCTTGCGGATCTTTTGTAGCTTCTTGTCCATTGTGCTCTTCTTCCATTAGTAGGCCTTCGAGGAAACTCTCAGCTTGACTGATAGCCATCTCGGATTTTGTAGCCGGCTTCTGTTTAGTAAAGTCTAGGACAAGGCGAGCAGCAGCTAGGCGATCGCGTGTCGCGTCTGGGGATCTCATGATCTCTACTGCAGTGACTAACGCCTCTTCAGCGTATTCATCTGGTTTGACATCGAGCTTCTTCGTCATGACTTGTACAACCTCTTCTGCTTCTTTTCGTAGCTCCTTGCGTAAGGGCTCAATAGTTTGCTTCCGGTGTCCATCCGGTACCCCTAGTGGACGCCCAGCGTTCTTGCGAGGCTTTGAAGACCACTGTTTACGCAGCGCCCTTCCCTCTGGGGTAGACATGAGCTCTGCAAAGTAGTTGTTTTTAGGTGCTCTTTGTGGATGGGTACCATTACCGTAACGACTTGGAGCCTTGGCTCGTTCTTTTCTTGGTTTACTCAATGATTAGCCTCCTGTATTAAGGCCACACGGTTCCATAGCTCAACTGGATAGAGCAACTGCCTTCTAAGCAGTAGGCTGAGGGTTCGAGTCCTTCTGGAACCGCCATTTCTTTATGCTGATAGCGCGCCCCTACCGAGCGACAAGGCGGCCTTTTCGTCTTCATCCTCGCGCTCGCCAACCAACATGTTTGCAATGATGGCAGCTACTACAACGCCGATTGGTGCGCTGTAGAACTTGGCGACTGCAGAACTGTCAGACTGGTTTAACAAGTCTCTGGCGAACTGAGCTGCTGTTGGGGCTATTTGTTTTAGGCGCTGCGGGTTAGTTAAGTATGCAGCTATAAGGTCAGCAATCAGCTCTTCAGGTGCGTTCATATAAGTACGCTCGAACTTTTCGAAGGACTTCGCCTCTTTTGGCATCATAACTGCAGCCGCATATCCACCGGTTTCTGCCAGTTCTGCTTGGCTATTTTGAAACACTTGGTATGATTCTCTGACACTAAATGATGGGTCTTCAAGACCGTAAGGTGATAAAGCGCCTTGTTTAGATTGGAGTTGTTTTAGCTCTTCAATGAGTTGTCTTGCTTGAGCGACTGCTGCGCTGTTTAACGATTTAGTCTCAGTGAGCTTCGGTTTCTTTGAAGCAGCATCAATTAGAAAGGCTAGTTGTCCATCCAAAGTGTACGCATATTGAGGCTTTGCACCTTTTAAGACCTTTTTACCGCTAGCATCATTCCGATCATCCGAGATCCGCACAATCTTATCCCAGTTTTTATTCGGCTTGCCATCTTTATTACGGACATTAAGAGCTGGTCTAGCGCCAAACACATGACCTAGCTCATGAGCTAAGGTAAATATATAGTTTTGTAACGATACTTTACCGCTGACCAAGTATGGTGTCTTTGCGCCATCTTTTAAAACGCCAATTTCACCCCAACTATCAGCAGACAACGAATATCTTGGATCAAACGTTGCTAGTAAATTACCCACGGTGCTACCATCTAGTTTAACACCATGATCAACCAACTGCTGTTTCTGCATGTCGCTGGTGCTTAAATAGATCTTAACGGCTACACCAAGTGCTTCAGCAATCTTTTTGATTGCCTCGGGGTTTTGAACGCCGTTTTCAAAAGGTGTACCTTTTTGCCCGATTGGGATTGGCTTACCTTTTGATAGGTAATCAGCTACGATTTGAGCCTGTTGATCTTGCTCTGAGCTAAGGCCAAGCTCGCGTACCTCTTCGGGGGTTGCTGGTCTCGATCCGAAACTATCAGCTAAACTTTGGAAGAACCCTTTGCTGGACGCCATGCTGGCGTTGCTGTCACTCGGATCGACTTGTCGATCTCCGCTGCTTCCTCCGGTGACATCTGATCCGGTGCCATCGGTGTAATCTTTGCTAGACGTGTGAAACCCGCCATCAAAAGGTCGTCCACCTTCTGATCGGTAGAGTTCTGCGAGGGCTTCTTTGTTGACTTCTGGGTTTTCATACCAAGGCCTACTCTTGTTTTTACTAACTTTGAAACTCTTTGGAACTATAACATTATCCTTGATCTTTTTCAGCACTAATTTGCTTTGCTCAGGGGTAAATTCGTACATATTCCCAAGGCCATCAGGTAATGCGATATAAGGCATACCATCGCTGTAATAATAGACTGCGCCACTCTCAAAGTTGTCGTATTTACCTTCTCTCGTATGGATGTTTTGATAGGGATTTTCAATACCAAGAGATTCATTGATGATACCGTTAATTGTACCGTGATCTACCTCTTGAGCTGAGCTGGCAACCCAGCTTTCCCAATGATAGCGCCCCATCGAGAAATCATCGCCTCGGCCGAGATCTTCGTAGGCCTTTTTAACGACTGGCATCAGATCTCGTTCTAGAGCTTCGTAGTACATCAGCCCCATTGCATCATCACCGAGTGCTTGAATACCTGAGCCTGTAATTTGCTTCTTATCTACTTTGGTTGTGTCATATAAGTTAAAACCTTCGAAGCGTCCGTCATCAAACATGTTACGGAACTGCACACGGTCTAGAACCATGACATCATTACGGCCGGCAACTAACAGCATGAAGGATAGCACTTTGTTATTGATGCCTACCTTATCATTGATCCGGTGAAACTCACGGCGCACATCGCGGCCACTCAGTTCTGGATCAGCGATAAGATCATGCAGATGCTGCATTGGTGTCTTACCGTTAGCCATTGGCTTTGACATCTTTGTTAAAGTGGTCTTACCGAAACCGTTTAGATTGTGTTTCGCTCCAGATCCGGCGCTAGATGTTGGTATCGCCTTTTCTGTCCACTGTAGATATTCCTTTAGATTAAAATTACCATCAGCGGCATCTTGGATGAATTTACCGATGCCTGTCTTATTTCCTCTAGATGTCACTACATCCAGAAAAGCACCTTCTTGAACAAAGGGTGAAACACCTTTGCTCAGGACGCCCCATAACAGTAACTTACCGGTAATGTCTGGGCGAGCCTGACCGCTTTCGTATGCCGATCTAAAATCATCAGCAGCAGCAAACCCATCGGCTGCCATATCCTTTTGGCCTTCAGTTAGTCCACCTATTTGATCAACAATAATCTGTGGGTTCTGAGCCATCTCCAACGCACGGTAAGGGATAAGGGGTACGGATCCATCTTTATTGGCATTGCCCATTGCGTCAGCTAAGAAATCCGCAAAGGCTTCTTTACTCTCTAATGTGTTTGGGTGGTCTGCCAAAAGCTGATCGAGATTAGCTAGCTGCTGATCAATATTACCAATGTTCGAAGATGCTAGGATCTTTCTTTTGTGGTCATAGAAGCTATTTGTAGCTGTTCTCAGGAATGGCAGTAACTGATACTGACCGCCAGTGGTGAGGCTAAAGTCATTTGACAGTGTTTCACCGGCTGGAACTGCTAACATTGCAGATTTGGATGAGCTGGCGACTATGGTTGGCTTAGGTGATACCTTGATTGATTCATATACAGGGTGCTCATGGCCACCAGATGTAATGATTGTACCGATCTGCTTTCCAAACTCAGGCACACCATACCCAGTCGGGCGTAGGAACGGTTGATTGCCAGCTTTGATGTTGCTGTTGTCTCTGGCCAACTGGGTTGGAACATCGAGCTGCAGATCTGTTGTATAGTAATGACGTGTTTTACCGGCTGCTGGATCTCGAGTTACATACGCAACCAAGCTCTCGGCATCAGCTTCCGTGCGTTTGTTACCTTTTGGCTGCTCTAGCCACCGCCACAACGGTAAACGGTTGCCTTTTTCAGTCACATTGAACTTCTTGTAGAGGTTCGACTGGAACCGATAGCCTGTGTTTTTATCCGGCAGCGGAGCTGGCTCAGGGTCTACATTCATACCACCAAAACCACCGTCTTGGATGAAAATGCGGCCGCCAGCGTATGTGTTATCGGTGACACTTTCATTCTGTGGCATGGCGCGATAGTCACCAAGCGGATTGAATGCACCGGTAACCTTTTCAGTCAGTTTCGGTGGTACAGGGAAAACACCTTGCCCACTACCCTGCTCAGGAACCGCCATGTTACTAGCCTGCGGCTGCTGCTGCATGACGCGCTCTACATAAGGCATCAAGTATTTATCTGCTGCTGCCTTATCATTCATAGATGACCGAGCGCTGTCGTACAGAGACTGAGCCCTGCCGGCTGGATCCACGCCAAGGTTAGCTTGGTACTCTTGTAGAACTTGTAGTAATAGAGCTCTATCGCGCAGTGACAGGTTCCCATCACCACGGACTGCATCAGCGAGCTGTTTAGCTGTCTCGCGGTTGTCTTGGATACCACGCACATAGCCCGCGCTGACATCGCGTGGGGCTGCTGCACTAATGCCGGCAGCGCCAACTGGTATTGTGTAGTTCTCAGATAGGCGCGCAGCGAGCTGCGGGTTTTTTAAGGCAGATAGGTTTGGATCACTATCAACAATGCTTTTGGCAGCCCTGATGAGCTCGGTTAGCCCCTCGATGTCTTTAACAGGATCACCCCTGACACTGGCTAACCATTCGTCAGCCGCTTGTGCTAAATCAGGCCGCTGCTGCTTAATTGTTTCCATGAGCTGCATCAATGTGTCACGATCGACACCCTCAGTAGCTATGGTCATTACAGCTTCTGGTGAATCCTTGGCCGGCATATCGCCAGCGGCAAACGCTGCCTGACGGCGAGCTGTTTCATTATCTTGACGCTGTTGTTCTTTAGCTTGCTGCTGCTCGAGTACTGATGGTTCATCTACGCCAATTAGTGGATCACGCTTCTTGTTATCACGGATGTACTTGGCAACATTACTGCGGCGTCCTGTCAGCTTATCGATAACGCGGCCAGTACCTTGGGCTGCAAGCTGCCCAGCTAAAGACAGGCCACCAGATGATATAGCTGCACCACCTGATAAAATAGGCCTTAAGACGCGCTCAGCGGCGATTGCGCCCCTGTCGTAGCCAATGTTACTGCCAAACGGTGAGAGCTGGTCAGTGATGGCTGAAACACCACCCTGATAGCCTTTGTTGTGCAGTTTGGTGAGCTCGTTGGTCTTCCGCATTAAATTGATGAGGTCAGCGCCCTCTTTTGTGTCAGCTAGACGCTGTCCGGTCACTGGATCTACCAAATTGCCTACAGCTTCAAGCTCGCGCTTACCTACTACACTCTTAGTCTTGTTGCGAGCCTCACGGTACGCCAATTTAGCGAGTGTCTTCTCAATACGCGCCAAAAGCGGGTCGGTATCTTTTATATTCAGGGCATCTTTAAGGATCTGCCGCTGCATCTTCATCTGCTCATCGTAGTCAGCGTGAAGATCATCAATAACTTGGCGAGCGCCTTTGTTAGATGTCTTATTGAGGTCGTTGAGGTCGTAGCCTTCTTCCTCAGCTCGTGCTTCGATGTCTGCTGCAAAGCTAGAAGCAGCCTCAGCGTCCTCTGGTAGGGCTGGTTTATTGCTTAATGCGCCTGCAGCACCTTGAACTGGAACTGCAGCGGCTTTCATAGCGACACCACCGGCACCACCGAGCGCCATTTCATCTACTAGCTTATTGATGACCTCTTCTTTAGTGTACTTACCACCCTGTAGAGCCACACCGGCCATCTCAGTAGCGCTCTGAGCGCCTTCTGTGGCTGCTTCTCCACCACCGGATTTCAATACGGCTGTCAAGAAACGCCGCGCCATGCCTTTATCTTGCTTGGCTAATACCTCAGCGATCTCTTGGGTGCTCATTGTGAGCAGCTTTTCTTTAGGGATTGCTTTACCAACGATGCTGCCCGCACCAATACGGTCTAATAGGCCAACAACGGCACCAATTGCGATGTTTTTCTGGGCTGTTGACTGGTCATTGATGTCTAAGCCTTTTTCTTTAGCCTCAGATGTGGCCGATCCGATACCTAAACCGATACCAGTAGCTAAAGCACCCCCACCGAGTACGGTTGCAGTGACAGGCGCGCCTAAAGTAGCCGCAATGAAGCCAGTAAGGGCAACTGCAGGGGTTGCAACCATGGTCGCTGAGTTCTCTGCGCCTCTGGTCATGATCCAGTCGAGCGTTTTGCCTTTTTCCCAAGCATCGAGAAAGCTCATATCGCCAAGCGATGACTGGTATCCACCCTCAGCAATATCTTTGTCTTGCTGGCTGACTACATCTTTACCCCAATCAGCTATGCCTTGGTTACCAATCGCATTACCAACGGTCTGCGCTGCGTAGCCGCCGAGCTTTTGTGCCTGATCGACAGAGTACTCGAATGCATTGTCTCTATTATCTGGCGGGGGTGGCGCTGTAGGTGCTTGTAGTGGCTGCTGCTGTTGAGCCTGCGGCTGCTGCTGCTTTTGATCTTCTTGTTCGGCAAGCTGCCGCAGAACATCATCGAGATCCTGTTGAGAAATATTATCAGGAACCTCATAGACGCTTCCACCTACTTGATACTGAGCCATTATGGGTTCAACCTTCTAACTTGAATGTTGTTACCAGATGAGGTCGTGATCGAAGAGCCACCACCAATCTGCTGACCCTGCTGCATTAGGCCACCTTGATATTCCTGACGCTGGCGGTCGATTAGCTGAGTGGCTTTCTGGTAGTGATGTTTGACGCGCTGCAAGTTGTAAATGAACTGCTCGCGGCTCTGAGACTGACGCAGTGAAGCAAGTGATGATTTGAGCAAGGTCAATTCCATCTCTGAAACGTTACCCAATGCGCCACCTGTTGGGCTCTCATCGCGCATCTTTTGTAGTCTGTCGAAACCGATGTTGGCTTCTACCTGTTCGATCATCGAGGCAACATCATGTGCCGGAGATCCAGCGACATATGACATCGCGTTGCCAAGGAAGCCGGTCACGTTGTTAAATGGGTTCCAGTCATCAGCGGCTGTTTTGACGGCCTGCTCGATTGCGGCGATAGAGCCGAGGACATTCTCTTGATAGGCACTGCCGCCTGCTGCTGACTTGTTCATCTTGTTCTTGAGCTTGCCAAGCAGTGTATTATCTGACTTGTAGCGATCCATTTCGTCAGCGCGCTGCTCGTTACGGAATGCGCCGTACTCTTTACCGATTGCGCTCATTGCATCACCGGCACTTGTCATAGCGCCACCCATGCCGGCTGCGCCCATGCGTACCAGCATTTCACCTGTAGTCGCCCCAGAAGGCCTACGAGGTAGTGAGAATGCCGTCATGCTGCGGGTATCGCCGGTCATAGAAAGAGCGCCGGCATTGGGGTTACCCCCTAATGGGGCAACATTATCACCATTGTAATAGTCATCCTCTGGGGATGATTTAGTTAAAGCGCCGAATGAAGGATCGAACTGCTCCATATTTGGATCTGGCACACCATCAATAGTTGCAGCTTGCGCGGGTGTTACAAGGATGCCACCGCCGTCTTTGTAGTCACCTATCTGTGTGGCAGTTGAAGATCTAGCATCGCTGCCAGCCGCAGCGGCTGCTGTTAGCTGTTCTTGCATTTGGATTGCAGCTAAACGCCGTTTCTCTTGTTCTTGTTGCTTACGGAGCTCATCTTGCGGAGAAATGCCAAGGTCTTGTTGCTGGGCTAACAAGGCGCGGATCTGGTCTGGTGTCATTTGTTTATCAACCTCTGTTTGGGGCTGTTGTTGAGCTTTTTGCTGATCATCAATGTATCGAGCAGCTCTCAGGACATACTTTTGTGTGGTTGCCGGCAGATCCTCAAACCTACCGCCGGCTTCTTTCCAACGTGCAGCTTTAGTCGCACCCATGTTGTAGGCTGCTAGCTTTTCGAATGGTGTCGTGAAGCCGTGATGTTTACTGAAGCGCGTGATGTAATCACTAGCTATGCCTCTTGCTTTGATTGGATCTTCGAGATCCTTGACATCAAAGTTCGTTGGCATGCCGTAGCCGAGCTTATTTAGGTTGTCAGATCTGATCTGGTATGCACCGATTTCAGTAGCGCCACCCAGTGCTCTATTAGCAGCATCTTGTGACAGGTGGCCTGTCTCAGAAAACCTAGCGGCGTCCAGTAGAAGCGGCTGCGGCACATCTGGATTAGATAGTACCCCTTGCCACCACAGCATTGGATTACACTAGGTTCATGGTGTTATAGGGTGTCCACCCCTGCTGTGTGAAACCACGGAATGGTGAAGCTACAGCCTGCTGCTGTTGCTGTACAAACGGATTAGCATTGAAATAGTCTTTAGCGAAGCCTGCACCCATCATACCACCGCTGAGCGCACCCATCATTGGGCTGGGTGTATTGGTGTTTGGCATTGAGCCTGATGTCGGTGCGCCGCCCATGATACCTGACATAAACTTTTGATATGCGTTCATTGCGTAGTCGCGTTGATCTTCAAAGCCCATCTTGTTTGCATCCATGTTACCTTGGCTATCTTTCTGGAACGCTGATCCAGCATTGGCGGCGTTATTGGCTCCCTGATAGCCCATCGATAACGCGCTACCATAAGCATTAGCCATGTTTGAGTTTGCGTTGGACATGTTGTTGATCATGTTATTGTTGTTGTTCATGTACCGGTCCATCAGGTTGTTCTGTAGGTTTGATGACACATCGGCTTTACGATCATTGTAGCCTTCTATGGCTACAGCATCCATGAGAGCTGCACGGCTGTTGTTGATGTTACCGGTACCTGACGCTGAGCGAAGGCCTGCAGGGAGAGTGTTTCTAGTGAGATTGCGGTAGTCATCGCGCATCGCCGCATCAACCATGGGATTGAGCCTGTTAGGGTCACTAGCGTAGGCTGCTGCGTCACCGAGTGCATTCTTAGATGCCATGTCGTAGATATTCTGATAGTTACCAGCAAAGCCGCCTGTCTGACCCATGATATTGTTGGCAGCATTCATGGCATTCATGCCCATTGTGTTTTGGGCGTTATATGCATCGATCTGCTGTTGGTTCATGCCGGCAAAGCGGTCGCCTGTGTACGCACCCATGCTGAGGGCGTTATTCAGGGCGTCATATCCGCCTGAGTAGCCTTTAGATAGGTACGGCTTAGCTAGATTGAAGCCTGCCATTGCGGCTGCATTTTGACGATCTACAGCGCCGGCTTGCTGCTTAGCTGCTTTGTTACCAAAAATGCCACCAACTACCGATGCGCCAAGTTGGGCGGTGAATGGATCCATACCCATAGTTCTTCTCCAGTGATGATTTAATGTATAAAGAGGTATTTGATCTCATCGTTGCCATACGGGACTGTATGGGCTTGCTCGAAGCCGAACATCCTCAAGAACTTGTGGTGTTTCGTGTCTTCGATGTGAGCGAGTACATATAGAGGCTGATCACTCAGTGATATCAGTTGCTCAAAGTCCCGCTGCAGCTCTCTTTTTATAGACTTGGACCACTTAGCGTAGACCTCACAGTGTATGAATATGGCGTCACCATAAGGCTGATACCACACATCATACATACCGGCTCGCTGTATGACCGGAACTCTTACACTTGGTTCCATGCCGAGCCATCATAGACTATGAGACCCTCATAGCCGGTTCCTAGTGGGTCCCAAGGTGAAGCACAGAACTTAACCATACCTCTAACTGGGTTTGATGGTGGGGCATCTAGTACCTCTACACCACTAACCGCTAAGGTTCTGATGCTACGCTCGATCCTTGATAGTTCATCCATTAAGTAGCGGATTAAGTCTGCCTCAATGACCGGCGCGGCGTTCCGCGTGTAGCCTATAAGGACGGCGTTGGTTTTATCGTTGACGGCCATGGCTTACACTCTACCTGTTGTATTCACCTCGAGGTCGAAACCTGAAAACTCAAAGTCTTTCAGATCTGCAGCGGATAGATACACTTTGTAGCTCATGTACCTACCGGAAGCCCTCGCATCGATCTTGTAGTCAGTTGAAATATCGAACACCGATGTCTGCGAATAGGTTGGCGTATTGTTTGGGATGTCTGACGCACCAAACTCGAAAGTGATTGTGGTATTGGCTGTGTTCAATGTGGCGATCTGTGGCAGTACTTTTGTGACCACTTTGTAGCCCCGTAGCGGCTGCCTAATCTCATCGAGATCAATACCTACCCGCTCAATCAGTGGCGGCTTCACAGTGTCAGGCTCTATGTTTAATGCAACGGTTCCGCTGTCCGATAGATCTAACGCATAGACGCGCTGGTGTGCGATACCGTTGGTTGTATCGTTGTCGCCTACCATCAAGGTGTGACGGTTGTAGCTATCTTCTTGTCCGTAGTATGAACCACCGATACTTTGGTAAGTTGATGCTGCGGTACCATAGGTCAACACATTGTTGACATTGGCTTGGGTACCGGCTGAGACATTTGGTAGATCATAGAAAGACCATGTGTCGTTGGTGTAGTTGTAGACTGCAGCACGGTTGCAGCGGTCAGTGCCGGAGAAGCCAGCATATTGATCACCAGACACATAGCAAAAGTAGACCTCATTCAGCACTTTGTTATGCTGTACGAAACATCTATCTGACTTGGCTTTATTGAGTGTCGAAAAGATAAACTTACGAACACGCTCATCGGCTAGTGATTTCTTGGTGGTACCGTCGTGCATGTAGATGTCGTTGTTACCGAAGACAAAGTGTTTGCCCTCAGCCTCAGCGATGCAGTTCTGGTTGATGACACCCTCGTCACCAAATAGTTTACGGAAGTTGAACAGCAGCGCGCCACCGGTAAACTCAACGGTGAACACCTCGGTCAGACTGTATATGATAAAGTTGTTACCTAATTCTGCGCCATCAACAATGCGTGTCTGCATCTGCACTAGATCGTTAAAACCGGCGCTTTTCGTCAGGTCCGTTTCATCCCACGATGACGGATAGCTGTTGCCAGTCACAATGTCCGAGAAGCGCACACGGTTAGCGTAGTTGGTACTACCCTCGGTCATGTTTAGTGCAAACAGGAAATCACCATAGGGACGCAGCGCCTCACAACGCCAGTTAGCCACCCAGTTGGGTAGGTCGGCAAAGGTGGTACCACTGGGCAGCCGGTATACAGGCACCCTGTCTGGACGGTTGATGTACACCACATCCGCGAGCTGGCCGATTGTATATGGGCGGGGGTCTAGTGATCCTGTTATGGAACCACTCTGGTTGACCATGACACCGCTGATATACTCTTGGATGACCCATGAATCAGAGACTGTGACGACAGTGTCAAAGCCGCTGGTAGGTACGATACCAAAAGCAGCGCGGGGCTTATAGCCGAGCTGGTCTTTGACTGTACGGAACATCGGAGCTCTGGTCACTTTACCTTCATCAAAGCGCACATTGATACCGGTAGTGAAACCAGTGATCGGTAGGTTATATGCATTGATATCAGTAATGACGCCGCTGCTGCCGAGGTTACGGATAGGCAGCGTCTGGAGCGGCATGTCTTAGGTTTCCTCGCTAATTCTGAATGAGCTGAATGCAGGCACCTTGCGGCCGTTCATGAGGAGCCATGTGTGGACTACTTGCAGATCGGGGTTGCCCTCATAGTTCATAATCTTGCCGTGGTTCCCGAGATCAAACATAGCAACTGTGCCGTCACTGTCGAGCTCCTCGGTGACATACATGATGTCATCTATTACCATTAGTTTGTCCTCACGATGCCTTGCAGAGCCGCTTGACCAAAAGTGTAGCCTGTGCTGCTGCCGCTGTAATAACCACCGACCGTGACTGTGTTATTGCCATCGTATGAGCAGTAGATACGGAATTGCTTAGTGCCGTACTGTGGGGCTGTAGCAGATGTTGCTGAACCAAATGTGCAAGCGATAGTCACCGTGTCATAACCGCCGTAAGACCATCCTGAAGGCCAGCCGCTAGTAGCCCTAGCGCATACAACGAAGGTGTCTCCAGCAGCTAAAGCACCGAGGTAGGTGCTTACGCTGAATGAGGCTGATACTGGGTTAGACCATGCTGTCTTAACTGGACTTGTGCCGCCGCTGTAATAGGTGGTGTAGACGTTAGCTAGTCCGCCTGAGTAGTAAAACCCAAGGCGCCTGAGTGATGTTCCAGCGGGATAGTTAGGTAACGACATACCGGATATGCCAGTACCGTAGTTTGAATACGAGATGCCGCTGGTTACTAGCCCTGCTCCGTCACCGTACTCGCTGATTGCTATAGGGTGACTGCCACCAAACTCAGTCTGTAAGTCTGAGAACTTGATTGGCCCTGATCCTGTGATCGCCATGACTAGATACCTGAGAAGGCTGTGATGTCATCCTCAACATCCAATGCACCCGCTGAAGTAATACGCAGCTTCACATCGCCATTGTACGAGAAGGTCAGATTGTTGGACCCATCGATCTCAATGGACCAATTACCGAATGTCACGGCGTTGCCATTAGTATCGAGATCAGCAGCAAGCTGCGGCGCACTATCATTGATCAGGCTCGTATTGATACCACTGATCTGGGTCTGGATGTCTGATGTGACATTAGCCAGATAGTTGATCTCGGTCGATGTGACCCCAGATACACCGGTCAGGACATTAAGCTCGGCGGTATTTAGGGTGGCACCGGTCAATATGTTTAGCTCAGCGGTACTGGTGGTGATCCCATCGAGCACATTGATCTCGGTGTGATCCGCAGTGACTGCGTTGGCTATATTAGGAAAGCTGTTCAGGATGGTACCTTTGATCAACCGTAGGTGATCGTCAGCGCCTGACAGGCCGTCTGTAGACACTGGGTTAGTGCTTACGAGACCATTTATGTACGATGCGACCTCTAATGGCATCTTTAGGCTCCATTGTATCTATATGTGATATGTGTTTCTGTGGGTGGCCGCTGCTGCAGAAAGTGGGCAACAACAACAACAAGCAGCAACCTTTAGCTTCTTTTTGAAATTGATTGATCTTATTGACCCATGGGGGCCCGATCGGCAGCGGATGGTACCGCGCGTGACCGTCTCGATCGTAAGTCACTGATATCTAATGACATCTATGAGAGCTGACTAGTAATCAGCTATCACATGTCGTGACCATCGGTAGACATTGAGACATTAGGCTGCTCAGGTGACTGAACATTGTTAGGGTGACATCAGATGTCTTCAATACAAATCGGAACATAATCACCCAAGCTACCCATCGTGACATATAGCCACTCATAGCTACTCATAGCTACTCATAGATCTT
>Ga0209137_1001664_pt1 | contig 20635 bp, 16 predicted proteins | sample SaaInl5LU_22_DNA_FD_184642 | JGI IMG/M metagenome (GOLD analysis project Ga0209137, IMG submission 184642) | Marine microbial communities from expanding oxygen minimum zones in the Saanich Inlet - ESP_105LU_22_DNA (SPAdes) (version 2) | ecosystem: Environmental > Aquatic > Marine > Intertidal...
AAGGCAAAGCCTGAGCTCACTGCTTGGCAAAGCCAAATTCAATCGTCATATCCACGCCTTGGCCTTGGAAATCCACGATTTGTTTGGTGCGTAAACGGACGCTCGCATCGAGCAGACTCAAGACCTCGTATTTGGTAATCGTGCCATCTGTCCCGACTAGGTGCACGGAGTCAGGTGAAGCACCACCGCCATCAATGGTCAACCATGTTCCCGAGCCGGATTGCGCCCAGGGTACATCCAAACTTGTTCCTGCCGAAACGCTTAAGGTAGCATCCACCGCATAACTCACTGAATTGGGCTCTTGGATCAAGGTGAACACAGAGGTTGTCGCAATCTCTTTGTCGTTGGCAACAAGCGGAATGTTCTGTCCACCAAACGAAATTTGCCCAGAGGCAATGATGTCATTCACCAACCATGTGCCTTCCAAACGGTCAGCCAAGGTGGGGTCTTTTTTACAGGCGGCCAATGCTACCAGCACCAACCCTGCCGCGAGAATCTTTTTCATACTAGAAAGGTAGTCAATTACTTGGAGGTAATGGAGGCACTCAAGAATTCACGATTCATGCGTGCGATGTTTTCAATGGAGATTCCTTTGGGGCATTCCACTTCGCAGGCGCCCGTGTTGGTGCAGTTGCCAAAACCTTCCAAATCCATCTGCTTCACCATGTTGAGAACGCGATCAGCCGCTTCCACTTGGCCTTGGGGGAGCAGGGCAAACTGACTCACTTTGGCGGAGGTAAAGAGCATGGCGGAGGCGTTTTTACATGTGGCGACGCAAGCCCCGCAGCCAATGCAGGTTGCAGCGTCAAAGGCGGCGTCGGCATCGGGTTTTTCGATGGGGGTTGCATTGGCATCGGGCAAATTGCCTGAGGTGTTCACGGAAACATAGCCACCCGCTTGGATGATGCGGTCAAAGGCGCTTCGGTCGACCATAAGGTCTTTAATGACGGGGAAGGCTTTGGCGCGGAAGGGCTCGATGGTGATGGTGTCGCCGTCGGAGAACTCACGCATGTGCAGCTGGCACGTGGTCACACCGCGGCCGGGGCCATGGGCTTCGCCGTTGATAAACATGGAGCACATTCCACAAATGCCTTCGCGGCAATCGTGGTCAAACACGACGGGGTTAATTCCCTGACCGATTAACTGCTCGTTGAGCACGTCGATCATTTCCAAGAAGGACATGTCGTCGCTGACCTGGTCCACCTGGTAGGTTTCCATACGGCCTTTGTCTTGCGGGCCATTCTGGCGCCAAACGTTGAGCGTAAATTTCATTTGTAGGAACGTGTGATCAGTTTAACATTCTCGAAGACCAAAGCCTCTTTGTGCAATTTGGCTTTTCCGGGGTCTTGTTCGGCAAATTCCCAAGCGGCGACATAGGCAAACTCATCATCGCGGCGGACGGCCTCACCTTCTTCAGACTGGTACTCCTCGCGGAAGTGACCACCGCATGATTCTTCGCGGCTCAGGGCATCGAGGCACATGAGCTCACCGAGCTCAAGAAAATCAGCCACGCGGCCGGCTTTGTCGAGTTCGGGGTTCATCTCATTCATAGCACCAGGAACTTTCACTTCTTTGTAGAAGCGTTCGCGAAGGGCCCGAATATCCGCAATGGCCTGTTTAAGGCCGGCCTCATTGCGGGCCATTCCGCACTGGTCCCACATGATTTTTCCAAGCTCTCGGTGGAAAACCTCGACGGGGGTAGTGCCTGGGTTGGTCAGGAATTTTTCCATTCGCTCGCGAGCGGCTTTTTCAGCTTCTTCAAACTCCGGAAGCTCAGTGGAGATTTTGCCCGTCCGGATGTCATCTGCGAGGTAGGTACCGACCGTGTATGGGGCCACAAAATAGCCGTCGGCCAATCCTTGCATCAAAGCCGAAGCACCAAGTCGATTTGCTCCGTGGTCAGAGAAATTGGCCTCGCCCAAAGCGAAGAGGCCCGGGACGGTGGTCATCAAGTTGTAGTCCACCCAAATGCCCCCCATCGTATAGTGCACCGCCGGGTAGATCATCATGGGCGTTTTATAGGGATTTTGGGCCGTGATTTTCTCGTACATCTGGAAGAGGTTGCCGTACTTGCTTTCGACAATCGCCTCTCCAAGTTCCCGGATTTTTTCGGGGCTGGGTTGGTGCAGTCCTTGCACGTGGGCTGCCTCTTTTCCGTACCGCTCAATGGCTGAAGCAAAATCAAGGTACACCGCCTCGCCGGTTTTATTCACTCCATGTCCGGCATCGCAGCGCTCTTTGGCTGCGCGGGAAGCGACATCGCGAGGGACCAAATTGCCAAAAGCCGGGTATCTCCGCTCCAAGTAGTAATCGCGGTCCTCCTCAGCGAGTTGAACAGGCTGCAATTTGCCGGCGCGTATGGCTTCGGCGTCTTCTTTTTTCTTGGGAACCCAGATCCGGCCATCGTTGCGCAGGGACTCGGACATCAGGGTCAGTTTGGACTGAAAATGCCCACTAACCGGGATGCAGGTGGGGTGAATTTGCGTGAAGCAGGGATTGGCCATGAAAGCCCCTTTTCGGTGGGCCTTCCAAGCTGCGGTTACGTTCGAACCCATGGCGTTGGTGCTCAAATAGAACACGTTGCCATAGCCGCCGGTACAAAGCAATACCGCATGAGCGGAGTGGCGCTCCAGTTCTCCCGATACCAAGTCACGGGCGATGATGCCACGTGCTTTGCCGTTGACTACGACGAGCTCGACCATTTCGTGGCGGGCGTACATTTTTACACGGCCTTTCGCTATTTGCCGGGAAAGTGCCGAATAGGCACCGAGCAGGAGCTGTTGACCCGTCTGGCCTTTCGCGTAAAAGGTTCGGCTTACTTGAACCCCACCAAAAGAACGGTTGTCGAGTTGGCCGCCATAGTCCCGGGCGAAGGGCACCCCTTGGGCAACACATTGGTCGATGATGTTGGCCGAGACTTCCGCCAAGCGGTGTACGTTGGCTTCACGGCTGCGGTAGTCACCGCCTTTAATGGTGTCGTAGAAGAGGCGGAAGGTGGAGTCTCCGTCATTTTGATAGTTCTTGGCGGCATTGATTCCCCCTTGGGCGGCAATGGAGTGGGCGCGGCGCGGGGAATCCTGGAAGCAAAACGCCTTTACATTGTACCCCAGCTCGGCCAAGGATGCCGCGGCTGAGCTTCCAGCGAGGCCGGTTCCGACAACAATGACATCAATTTGACGCTTGTTGGCGGGGCTGACCAAAGGAATTTTGGCCTTGTGTTTGGTCCATTTTTCCGCAATGGGACCTTCGGGAATATGCGCGTTTAATGTGGACATAGCAGGGTGAGCTAAAGAATCAAGTCAAGAGGATATACAGCGGAATGCTTGCAAATGTGGCGGGAACCAATACAGAAAATCCGTAGCCCAAGGCCCGAATGATCGGAGTGTAGCGGGGATGCGACCACCCCATGGTCTGAAACGCACTGGCAAAGCCGTGCCAGAGGTGAAAACCGAGGGAAATCATGGCCAGGACATAGAAGAGGCTATACCAAATTTGCTCGAATGCGGCCACGGTAATCGTGTAAAGGTCTTTATACTCTGCGCCGTCTGCATCGGTATACATCGGCACGTTGCCCCAATGCATTTCATACCAGAAACTCTTCATGTGGATGATCAAGAACAACAGCGTGAAAGTTCCGAGAAGCGCCATGTTGCGGGAGGACCAATTCGCATTGGCCGCGCCATTGTATTTTACATAGCCAGCAGGACGTGCTGCCATGTTCTGGCGAGCAAGCATCAAGCCATCGAACGTGTGAAGCAAAATGCTTCCATATAGAAGGTAGCTGACCGCCTTAATGAGCGGGAAGGTCGTCATAAAGTGCGCGTAGGCATTAAAAGTCTCTCGGTTCCCCGTCAAAAGCGGGAGGTTGCCCAAAAGGTGTACCACCAAAAAACTGCACAAGAAAAGCCCGGTCAGGGCCATCCAATATTTGCGTGCAAGAGAAGATCCAAAGAGTCCGCGTGAGGTCGCCATAAAAGGGATAAATTCAAGGTTGTCACAAAAGTACTGCCCAAGCGACGCGCAGCAAAGGATAAACGCAAAACCCATTACCTTCGTTCACTATGAAATACCTCCCGTTGAAAACTTCCATTTTCGTCCAAAATCGTGTCCGATTCACCGCCACGATGGAGCGAAATGCTTTGGCCATTTTCCATTCCAACGACATCTATCCCACCAGTGCGGATGGCACTTTGCCCTTCAAGCAGGCCTCGGATATTTTTTGGCTGAGCGGAATGGATCAAGAGGAGTCGGTACTGGTCCTTTTCCCGGATGCTCCCAAGCCAGAACATCGGGAAATTCTCTTTTTAACCGAGACCAATGACCTCATCGCCGTGTGGGAAGGGGCCAAATTGGACAAGGAGCAGGCCCTTGCGGTCAGCGGCATCCGGACCGTCTACTGGCTGCAAGACTGGAACCGCGTGATGAAGGAACTCATGAGCCAAACAGAGCACGTCTACCTCGTTACGGAGGAACACCTACGTCGAAACAATCCTGTCGAAACGCGCACCATGCGCCTCAACAAGGCCCTCAAGGAAGCGTACCCGCACCACAGCTACAAGCGTTCGGCGCCGGCCCTAAACGCCTTGCGCGCCGTGAAGACGCAGGAAGAAGTGGAGGTCATGCAGATCGCTGCGGACGTGACCGCAGCGGGCTATGACCGCATCTTGCGCTTTTTGAAGCCGGGTGTCACGGAATACGAATTGGAAGCCGAATTCATGCACGAATTTTTGCGCAGACGCTCGCGCGGATTTGCCTACACGCCCATCATTGGCAGCGGCGCCAACGCCTGCGTGCTGCACTACATTGAGAACAACATGCCCTGCAACGACGGGGAGTTGGTCCTCTTTGACGTGGGCGCCGAATACGGCAACTACGCCTGCGACGTCACGCGTTGCTTCCCCGTGAACGGCACCTTCACGCCCCGCCAACGCGAGGTGTACGAGGCCGTGCTCCGCGTGGAAAAGGCCGCCATTGAACTGCTTCGCCCGGGCGCCATTTTGGCCGAATACCATGTCCAAGTGGGCGAGCTCATGACCAAGGAGCTCATCGGACTAGGCCTCATCACCCAGGCGGACGTAGACGCCCAGGATCCCGCATGGCCGGCTTACAAGAAGTACTTCATGCACGGCACGAGCCACTATTTGGGTGTGGACGTGCACGACTACGGTTTGTGGGATGGAAGCCCTATCCAGGAAGGCATGGTCTTTACCTGCGAGCCCGGCATTTACATTCCAGAAGAAGGCTTGGGCATTCGGATTGAGGACGACGTCGTCATCACCAAGGAAGGCCACATCAATTTGACCAAGGCCATCCCCAAGGAAGTGGACGAGATTGAAGCCATCATGGCAGGTCGTGCGTAAGCCCGACGTTTTAAGTACGCTATCCGTTTAACCCGTTGATGAAGCGCCTCCTTCGCGGAATTTTCTATGCCTTTGGGCCTCGAGCGCGCCGCGTGGTGCGTCGGCTGGCCTATGCACCCGTGGATCTGCTCCTCGTGCTTCGCCATGGAGGGCGCCCCACGTACAACGGCCTTCCCTTGCCCTTGCCGGGCGAGATTTTCACCGGAGGCGGGGACTTCCTGGAAAACGGTTTGATTTTCAAAACGCATTTTCAAAAGCTGGGGGCACTGAAGCCTCAGGAATCTGTCCTGGACATTGGCAGCGGATTGGGCCGAATGGCCATTCCCCTCACCGATTTTTTGGAGGCCCCGGCCGAATACCACGGCTTTGACGTCGTGGCCTCGGCGGTAGCGGATTGCCAGCAGCGCATTTCCTCGCGCTTTCCGCATTTTCACTTTGCGCATGTGTCCTTGGTGAACGATCTCTACACCCTGGAAGGGGCTTCGGCCGACCGCTTCACCTTTCCCTATGCGGACGACCAGTTTGACTTTGCATGGGCGACATCGGTCTTCACGCATATGGAGCGCACCGAAGTCCAAAACTACCTGCGCGAAGCGCGCCGCGTGCTCAAGCCCGGGGGACGCTTTTTGGCCACCTTTTTCTTGGCTGACGAAGAGGCGCTTGCCTGTGCCAAGGGCGGAGCCTACGAATTTTCCGTGCAGCGCGGCGAAGATTGGTACATGAGCGCAGAAGTCAAGGGCGCCAATGTGGGCTTCACGCCCGAAAATGTGCAGCGCTGGGCCGAGGAAGCGGGCTGGTCGGAAGCGCGTATCTACGTCGGCCGCTGGTCGGGCCGCTCAGGCGAGACCACCGATTTTCAGGACATCGTCGTCTTTTCGTGAACACCTAAACCTTTGCCTTGCCTACCTTCGGGGGTATGGAACTGAATTTGGTTGGAAAGCGCGCGCTGGTCGCGGGCTCGACGCAGGGCATCGGCAAGGCCGTCGCCAAATTGTTGGCTTCACACGGCGCCCATGTGGTGCTTTTGGCCCGCAACCGGGACAAACTGGAGCAGACCCTTAAAGAATTGGATCGCCGCCACGGACAGGGGCACTCCTACCTCATTGCGGACTACAACGAACCTGAAACGGTCGAGGCTGCTTTGGAGGAATACCTCGAGGAGGGGCACCCCATTCACATTTTGGTGAACAACACGGGCGGACCCGCCGCCGGCCCCATTGTGGACGCGACGCCTGAGGCCTTTTATTCGGCCTTCACCAACCATTTGATCAACAACCACCGCTTGGTGCAGCTTTTGGTGCCGGGCATGCGCGACGCCGGATACGGCCGCATTGTCAACATCATTTCGACCAGCGTGAAGGCTCCGCTGCACGGGCTGGGGGTGAGCAATACCATTCGGGCCGCGGTCGCCAACTGGTCCAAGACCTTGGCCAACGAACTGGCCTCCCAAGCCATCACGGTCAACAACGTCTTGCCGGGCGCCACCTTGACGGAGCGCTTGGGCAACATCATTGAAGGCCGCGCCACCAAAACGGGCCAAAGCCAAGAGGACGTCAAACAGGCCATGCTGGACGAAATTCCCATGGGCCGCTTTGCGGAGCCCATCGAAATTGCGGAGGCCGTCGCCTTCCTTGCCTCGCCTGCCGCGAGCTACATCACGGGCGTTAACATTCCGGTCGACGGCGGCCGAACCCCCAATTTATAAGCATGCGCATTCAGAATTACATCGACGGACAGTTTGCCGCACCCGCCAACGGCGCCTACCTCCCCAATGTGGCTCCGGCGACAGGCGAAGTCTACGGGGAGATCCCGGATAGCGGAGCCGAAGATGTAGCGCGCGCCATCGCAGCGGCCCAGAAGGCCTTTCCCCTGTGGTCCAACCTGACCGCAGCCGAGCGCAGTGCCCACATGCTCCGCGTTTCACAGCGCATCGAAGAGCGTTTGGACGAGCTGGCGGCCGCAGAGTCCAAGGACAATGGCAAGCCCGTGAAGTTGGCGACGCGGGTGGACATTCCCCGGGCCCGGGACAATTTTGCGTTTTACGCGACGGCGATTTTGCACGACGCGTCAGAGAGCCACGACATGGGTGCGCAAGGCTTCAACTACACGCTGCGCCGCCCCATTGGGGTGGTGGCCTGCATCAGTCCGTGGAACCTTCCGCTTTATCTGTTCACGTGGAAGATTGCGCCAGCGCTCGCCGCGGGCAATACGGTGGTGGCGAAGCCTTCGGAGGTGACGCCTGCCACGGCCTATCTGCTGAGTGAAATTTTGGACGAAGTGGGCTTCCCAGCGGGGGTGCTCAACATCGTACACGGCACCGGCCCCCACGTGGGCGAGCCTCTGGTGAGCCATCCAGAGGTGCCTGTGATTTCCTTTACGGGAGGGACGGCGACGGGTGCGCGCATATCCAGCATCGCGGCCCCCATGTTTAAGAAGTTGAGTTTGGAATTGGGCGGCAAGAACCCCAATGTCATCTTCGCGGATTGCGACTTTGATAAGATGCTGCGCACCACGCTGCAGTCCTCCTTTGCCAATCAGGGCCAAATTTGCCTCTGTGGGAGCCGAATCCTCGTCGAACGCCCCCTCTACGACCGCTTCGTAGCCGCCTTTGTCGATAAGGTGAAAGCATTGAAGGTCGGTCGACCGGACGATCCCGCGACCCAAGTAGGCGCCGTCGTCTCCAAGGACCACCAGGCTAAAATTCTCCACTACATCCAACTCGCCCAGGAAGAGGGCGGAACCGTGGAATGTGGCGGTCAGGCTCTGCATCCGGAAGGCGCAGAAGGAGGCTTCTACGTGGCGCCCACGGTTATCACCGGCTTGAACATGGGCTGCCGCACCAACCAGGAAGAAATTTTTGGCCCCGTCGTGACCATCCAAGCGTTTGACAGCGAAGAGGAAGCCTTGGCGCTTGCCAATGCCACCAAGTACGGCTTGGCGGCCACCGTTTGGACCGAAAATCTCAAGCGCGCGCACCGCGTAGCCGCACACATTCACAGCGGTATCGTGTGGGTCAACAATTGGCTCGTGCGCGACTTGCGGACGCCCTTTGGTGGTGTGAAGGCCTCCGGGATAGGCCGGGAAGGGGGATTTGAGGCGTTGCGGTTCTTCACGGAGCCCAAAAACATCTACATCGATTTGGGCGAGTAGATTCCCTCGCGAGCAGAATTTGCCAAACCGGCTTTCCAGTGGCATAAAAAAACCCCGCCGAAGCGGGGTTTTCAGAGAGCGTTCTAAGAAACGAACGAGTCGCTAACACAAAATCACCTAAACGCAGAAGCTCTCGTGTCAGGTCATTTCCAAAAGCGTGCCAAACTTTCGTCCGCTCAAAAAATTAATGGAGCACTTGGAATCGGACTTGGGCATTTTTACCCGTTTCCAGGCGAATAGAAGCGCTGTAAATTCCATTAGACCAGGTACTTACATTGAGCAAACGGCCATCTGCATCGGGGGTGCTCCAAGGGCTATCTAACACGATTCGACCCAGCGCATCAACAACCGTCAAACGACCCGCAGCCCGCGCCTCGGGGGCAGAGAAGCGAAGCACATTGTGTGCAGGGTTGGGACTAGCGGTGAGACCAATTGGTGCAGACGCTTCGTCTAGACCCACGTGGCTCTTTTGAAACGCTAACGAAGTGGTCACGAGGGCGTCTCCAGAATTCTGGTTGTTTCCATTGGCAAAAAGGCCGGCGGCATACACGGTTACGCTGTCGGATCCCGTACCGCTGTTCCAGGAAAAGCTCCATGACTTGACCCCGTTAGTAGGCGAGGTGGAGGAACTCGTATGCGTGACGTAATTGCTTTGTTTCAATTGTGCGCCGCTACCCGCCGTAAGGGTTCCTTGGTGGCTGCCCACTTTCTCCACAGACGCTTCAAAGCCTGCGGTGGACATACCGGCTGTCCCTGCGTCAGACGTGACGGTGATGGTGTAGGTTGTATTGTCCAAGTAGCCATCTGCAGGAATGTCCGACGTAATGCTCACTCCCTGCGTGGAGACGGAAGGTCCCGAGTGGCAGCTGTAGCAGGTTTGGCCGTTGCTCATCGGTGAACCCGTTTTGCCTGCGGGTGCACCGTTTTTATTGGTCAAAGCAGGGTAGGTAACCAAAGCCATGGCGGCAAGGGCCAAAGTGGATTTTAGGAGGTGATTTTTCATGTGTAGAAGGTACGTGTTATGTACTCAAACGGGCTGCAACTCGTGGACGGTGATTTCGGGCCAAATCCCTACACGACCTGGGAAGGCCAAATAGCCAAATCCGCGGTTCACATAGAGGGTGCGGGGTTGATCCGCTTCGGGGTAGTTGCCGGCCCATTTAGGGTACTTGAACTTCACCGGGCTCCACTTCAGCCAGCCGGGAATTTCGATACCAAACTGCATGCCGTGGGTGTGGCCGCTCAAGGTCAACGCAATGTTGGCTGGGTGCTGCACGACTTGTGCGTCGTAGTGCGAGGGATCGTGGCTCAGGAGCACCTTGGGGCTGTCCAAAGGCAAACCGTCCAGGGCTCGTTCCAAATCACCGTACTGCGGGAACGGCGGCTTGCCCCAGTTTTCGATGCCCACAATCTCCAGGTGCTCGCCGTCTTTTTCGATCAGGCGGTGCTCATTGCGGAGCAGCGTCCAACCTAGCTTAGCGTGTGTCGCACACAGGGCGTTGAAATTGTCCACTTTGGCGGTTGCACTGGGCCATTGCCAATAGTCCCCGTAATCATGGTTTCCGAGAATAGAGAATACGCCGAACGGGGCATGGATTTGTTTAAAGAGATCGATCCATGGGTTCATCTCTTCTGCGACGTTGTTCACGAGGTCTCCTGTAAAGACGACTGCGTCGGCTTGCTGGGCGACAACCATATCCACACCACGGCGGACCTCATCGGGGTCGCTAAAGCTTCCACTGTGTATGTCGCTGATTTGGACGATACGAAAACCGTGAAAGGCTTTGGGAAGTCCCGGAATGACTACACGATTGGTCAAAACACGGTATTTAAAGCGCCCGCGAAAAACGCCATGTAGAATGCCCAAAAAGGGAATCGCCGCGAGCCCCCATCCCAAGGTGGCAACGAATTGACGACGACTTGACCAGCCTTGGCCGACAACAAATTTTCCGCTGCGGAATACATCTTCGAGTAATCCGATGGAAATAGGAAAGAGTTTTGGCACATAAAGTGCGATCGCATAGATCATGAACCCCTGCATGCCCTGTCGAAGCGCTGCCGGATTGGCTTGCGGATCGAATTGGAAAATGGCCAAAAGGATGTATGCGTAGCCGAGGCCATGAATAATCCAATACACTCGGCCAAAAAGTTTACCCAAATCCAAAGCCTTGAAGGTCTGAAAAGCGAGGATGTCCAGGACAATGAAAAGGACCAGAGGAAAGAAAAGAAAAAGTGCGCTGCGCATGTGTGGTGCAAAGGTGGGACATCTCCGCAACTCAAAAAACGAGCCAGTGTTCAAAATCGGATGAAAAAGACCCTGTACCTTCGCTCCCATGGCCCTCTTTGACGCATACCGAATGAAAAACCTTTGGAAGGGAGGCTTGCTCCTGTCGGCCATCGGCATTGGTGTACTCACGTTGTGGTACACGGAACAGTTCGCACGCCATCTTCGAGCAGAGGAAGAGCGCCGCGTAGAACTATGGGCTGAAGCCATCGAAAGCATTGTGCAAAGCGATCCGGAGGCCGACCTGACTCTAGCAACGCGGATCATCGAGTTGAACACCACGATTCCATTGATCCTCACGGATGCGCACGGCGTGATTTTAAATCACCGCAATCTCGCGGATTCCGACACGAGCAGCATGGCCATTGAAAAGGAGTTGGAGCGAATGATCGCCTATGCAGACCCCATTCAGGTTCACCTGTTGCCTGGGGTGGATCAGTTTATCTATCGGAATGAGTCGGTGAACATCCAACGACTGCATGCCTATCCTCGATTTTTGCTCGGGATCATTGCGGCATATATCGTTTTGGCTTATTTCGGTTTTAGTCGAGCTCGAAAAGCGGAACAGGATCGGGTATGGACAGGGATGGCTCGCGAAACAGCACATCAGCTTGGAACACCATTGTCGGCCTTGTACGGATGGACTACCCTTTTGGAGGAGGAAGGGGCCTCCCACGCTGCAGTCGCCGAAATTAAAAAAGATCTGGCTCGGCTGCAGACCGTGGCAGATCGTTTTTCCAAAATTGGAACGGACGGTAAAGGGCAGCTGGGAAATTTGCGAGAATTGCTCCAACAAACGGTCGAGTATCTACAACGTCGAAGTCCCGGTGAAATCCACCTGCAGTTGGATATTCCAGAAATGCTACCCGAAATCCCCATGCAGCCTGTCCTTTTGGGCTGGGTTGTAGAAAACGTACTGCGCAATGCCATGGATGCCATGGAGGGCAGCGGCCAAGTCACGATCACGGCGACCCTTCAAGGCAACAAAGTCTACGTCGATGTGACGGATACAGGTAGGGGGATGAATGCCCGCACACGGCGGGCGATTTTCCGACCTGGCTTTACCACGAAAACGCGTGGGTGGGGCTTAGGACTTTCACTGGCCAAGCGCATTATCGAATCGGGCCATCGTGGCCGTCTCTCCGTACAGCGGTCTGTTCCTGGTGAAGGAAGTACTTTCCGCATTGAGCTTCCTTGTTGATGGCTGGCTTGTATTTGCACGTCCCATACTGCCGTCAAGCGTGCCATTATTGCGACTTTCATTTTTCTACGCAGCTGGGAACGCAGGATGCGATGGTGGAATCGATGGGACGCGAGGTAGAAACCCGGATCCCGGAACCAATGATGATGCAGACCTGGTATTGGGGAGGAGGGACGCCCTCACTGCTCACAACGGCCCACGTAAAAATGCTAGTGGATGTATTCCTTCGGCACGCCCCCATAGCACCTAATGGGGAATTCACCCTCGAAGCGAATCCCGAGGACGTGTCGGATGTCCAACTGCGGAGTTGGCGCGAAATCGGGGTCAATCGACTGAGCATGGGAGTTCAATCTTTTGTGGACCGGCGACTTGCATGGATGAACCGAGCGCATTCCGGGGAACAGGCGCGTGATGCTGTGCGTCGCGCCCAAGATGCGGGGCTGGTGAACATCACGGTCGATTTGATCTATGGCCTGCCAGAAACTAGCTTGTCAGAATGGCAGGAGAATGTAGGCCAGGCCCTAGAGCTGGGGGTGCCGCACTTGTCCACCTATGCCTTGACGGTAGAGGATAAAACAGCCTTGCACCATCAAATCAAAAAAGGGATGACTTCAGCACCCAAAGATGAACGCGCTCGGGAGGATTTTTTGTGGCTCCGTTCGGCGCTTCGCAAAGCAGGATGGGAGCCCTATGAACTGAGCAACGCTTCAAAGCCTGGCATGCGTGCACAACACAACAGTGCCTACTGGTCAGGCGAGGCGTACGTGGGCATTGGACCAGGAGCACACTCCTACGATGGTGTGGCCATTCGGCAATGGAATGTTTCACACAATCTGCGCTACATCCGAGGCTGGAAGCCAGGAGCCTCTTCGGAAGGCTTGGCCGAGGAGGAAGTCTTGTCGCTTTTGGACCAAAAAAATGAGCGAATCATGACCAGCTTACGACGCATGGAAGGATTGCTTCGATCTGATATGGGACCCTATGCCGAAACCTTAGATCGTCGATGGAAAACGTTTCTTGAGAATGGGTGGATGACGTCAAGTGACTCGGCATGGGTGTTAACGGATGAAGGCTTGCTATGGATGGATACGGTGGCCGCTGAAGGTTTTGCAACGGCCGAGGACCTTGGTACCTTCGTCCCATCATGAAGTACGTTGAACCGTTTGATTTGAGTTTGCCGATTGAAGAAGGCTTTGGGCGGGCATGGTATGTGCCTGGCATGGAGCGCCAACCGGTACGCTTAGGTTCTTGGGTCGGGTCGGTGGAAGAAGGTGGTGCGGTGAATTTTTATTCGCTTCATCTCAATCCTCATGCCCACGGCAGTCATACGGAAACCTTAGGGCATATTTGCCAGGGGTCATTTCCGGTGCACCAAGTCCACATTCCTTGGGCGCAAACGGCTTTGGTCATTTCGATCACCCCCGAAGAGCGTGGTGAATCGGGTCAAGTCATACACTGGGACGAGATAGAACGCTCCGTGGGCCAGCTTGGTGGATGGCAAGAAGCTACGGCCTTGGTGGTTCGGACACTACCTAATTCCGAGGCAAAACGATCCAGGAATTACAATCGGGCAGACGCTCCTTACTTCGCCCCAGAGGTGGGCAAAGCGTTGGCCGATGTGGGAATAAACCATTGGTTGGTGGATTTGCCCTCCGTGGATCGGGAAGAAGATGGAGGCGCGTTGGCCTGCCATCGAACCTTTTGGCGCATTGATCCAGGGGATTCTGAAGCAGGCCCCCTTGCGCGAACGCAAGCAACCATTTCCGAATTGATTTATGTGCCTCCAGGTGTCAAAGATGGTGTGTGGAAACTTCACCTTTCCGTCGCACCTATTGCATCGGATGCAGCACCTTGTCGACCCTTAGTTTGGCCCATGGGTGAGGGCCTCTAGGCTGGCCTGATTCTTGAAGAAAACCGGGATCATCTCACCATTCTAACCAATCGTACCTTTGCCAACTATGTGGGAACGTACAGGCCATTTTTTATTAAAGTACCGCAAGGGTGTTTTGGCCTTTTGGGCCCTGTACATTGCGAGCATGGCCTTCTTTGGCCGATCGGTGGACATCAGCTACGAGTTTGCCAAAATGCTTCCCTCGACCGATTCGGTCTTTACCACCTACATGGGATTCCATGAGGATTTTACCGAATCAGGCAACGCCATTGTCCTGGCAGCAAAGGACGATGCCTTTTTCACCCCTTCCGTTCTCAATGCTTGGCAGGATATGGCCACTCGGCTGGAGAATGAGGCAGAAGTGGTCGGAGTGCTCTCATTACACAATGCGGTTGATCTCTATCTCAGCGATGAAGAAGGGGCCCAAATGGAAACTCGGACCATCATGCATGGACGGGTCCAAAGTCCACAGGAGGCCTTTGCCATACGGGACCATTACGAGGCGATGCCGATCTACCACGGTTTGCTGAGTAGCCGCGATAACAAGACCCACCTAATGGCGGTCACTATTACGGATAAAGCGAACTATAGTGAACTGATTTTTGACCTTTTTGATCGACTCCATGCAGAAACGAAGCGTTTCGAGCGCCGCACTGGGATTGAGGTTCAAATTTCTGGCCTTCCTTATTTGCGGTTGAACAACGCCCGAAGCATCAAAGGGGAGATCAATTTGTTTTTAGTCCTGACGGGTCTCGTGACTGTGCTCATCATGCTGGTCTTATTGCGGAGCATGCGGGCTGCATTAATTGCCTTATCTGTGGTTGGAGTTGGGGTGATTGGACTGTACGGGATCATGGGGCTATTGAGCTACAAGATCACTCTTTTTAGTGCCTTGTTGCCTCCATTGCTGATCGTCATTGTCGTACCCAACTGCATCTTTTTCATCAACAAATACCACCAGGAATACGCGAAAGACAAGGATGTTCATTCGGCATTGCTTCATACGATCAAAAAAATCGGTGGAGTGGCGTTCTTAACCAACGCGACGACGGCTCTAGGCTTCTCAACGTTTATACTCACCTCGTCGGAGGCCTTAGTCCATTTTGGCGTCGCGGCGTCTATCAATATCTTCATGGTATTCTTGATGAGCTTGAGCATCATCCCAGTCCTTTACTCCTGGTTATCGGCCCCCAAAGAACGCCATTACAAACATCTGAAGCAGGCTTGGTTAGTTCGTTGGATTGACTGGTTGGTTGAAACGGCAGAAAAGCATCGTAGAAGAGTCTATCTCGGAGCGTTTTCATTGGGGGTATTAGGGGTGATGGGGATGGCTCAAATGCAAACTACGGGTAACCTGACCACGGACATTCATGAATCAGACCCCTTGGTAACCCAGATGCGGTTTTTTGAACGCGAAATGGGGGGCGTCATTCCCTTGGAAATTGTCGTGGATACCCGCGCTGAAAATGGAGCCGAAAAGTCCAAAGTTTTAAAGCGGGTGGACCGTCTTCAAAGTGCTTTAGATACCATGAAGCATGTAAGCCGTTCTCTATCCTTAGTGGATGTGCTCAAATTTGGACGCCAAGCCTATTACGGGGGCGACCCGTTGTTTTATGCCCTACCAAATAGCCAAGAGCGGACCCTCATTGCCGCCTCTATGCCTCGTTTAGACACGAAAGACTTGGCATTCTTGACGAATGGTTTTTTGGATGAACCACATCAAAAGCTCCGGGTTTCGGTCCAAGTGAAGGATTTAACTCGTCCTGAGATGATGCAACTTATTCGGCGTATTCAGGCGACCTCAGATACCATCTTTGAGAAAGAGAACTACGACCTTTCCTACACGGGTGCCAGTATTATCTTCTTGCGTTCGACCAAGTTTTTGATCAACAACTTAGTCGTGAGTTTGCTCCTGGCTATTTTAGTGATTTCTCTACTCATGGCGGCGCTCTTCAAGACATTCAGAATGGTGGTGGTTGCCATCATACCGAATTTGTTGCCGCTTTTGATGACGGCCGGCATCATGGGGTGGTTTGGAATCCCGGTGAAGCCCTCTACCGTGTTGATCTTCTCGATTGCCTTTGGAATCAGCGTGGACGACACGCTGCACTATTTGGCGCGCTACCGTCAAGAATTGGTCAGCAATGGGCACAACATTGCCAAAGCCGCCATATCCGCCATACGCGAGACCGGACCCTCCATGTTCTACACCAGCATCGTGCTCTTTGCGGGCTTCTTGATCTTCTTGGCCTCCAGCTTTGGGGGTACCCAGGCCCTCGGTTTGTTGGTTTCCATTACCTTGGTCTTTGCCATGTTCTCTAATTTGATCTTGCTCCCCAGCCTGTTGATGTCACTCAATAAAGTGATGTCCGCCACGGACATGGAAGACATTTTAATTGATCTAGCGGAAGACGAATAATGAAAGGAATTATTCTTGCCGGCGGTTCTGGCACGCGATTGCACCCACTTACCCATTCGGTGAGCAAGCAGTTGATGCCGGTCTACGACAAGCCCATGATTTACTATCCGTTGAGCACATTGATGCAGGCGGGAATCAGAGAAATCCTCATCATTACCACGCCACACGACGCGGCTTTGTTTCAGAATTTGTTGGGCGATGGTAGCCAACTGGGCTGTTCGTTCCACTACACCGTTCAGCCTGAGCCCAACGGCCTGGCGCAAGCCTTTGTGCTGGGGAAAGATTTCATTGGATCGGATTCGGTGGCCTTGGTCTTGGGCGACAACATATTCTACGGTACGCAGATGCCTCAGCTGCTTCAGGAGAGCGCTAACCCGGAAGGGGGCGTGGTGTTTGCCTACCCGGTCAGCGATCCGGAGCGCTATGGCGTGGTGGAGTTTGACGAAGCAGGTAAAGTGCTGTCCATCGAAGAAAAGCCCGCGCAGCCCAAGAGTTCATTTGCGGTGCCCGGGCTGTATTTCTACGACAACCAGGTGGTGGAAATCGCCGCTAATCTGAAGCCTTCGGCGCGCGGTGAATACGAGATAACGGACGTCAACCGGGAATACTTGCGCCGTGGAGCGCTGCACGTGGGGGTGTTGGACCGTGGAACCGCGTGGCTGGATACGGGAACCTTTGACAGCCTGATGGAGGCGGCTCAGTTTGTCCAAATCATGGAGCGCCGCCAAGGCCTCAAAGTGGGCTGCATCGAAGAAGTGGCGTACCGCATGGGCTTTATCAGCGCCGATCAACTGCGCGCCCTGGCGGCCCCCTTGGTGAAAAGTGGCTATGGGGCCTACCTCCAATCCTTAGTGGCATGAACGCCGTAGAACGCCTTCAACGTCTTTTTTTGCAGAGCTTGGAGCAAGGCTTTGGCGAGCCCGAATGGAACCGCCAACCCGATTCCTTGTATGCCCCACAGCGCTACATCTTGAGCATGGGGGGGAAGCGGTTGCGACCTGTTCTTTCGCTCATGGCGGCGGAAGCGCTCGGTGCACCTGCGGAGCAAGCCCTACCTGCGGCACATGCTGTGGAGCGCTTTCACAACTTCTCCCTCATTCATGACGACATCATGGACGAGGCGCCGGTGCGTCGAGGAAAGCCGACGGTCCACATGCAATGGGGGCTAAATACCGCCATCTTGAGCGGAGATGCCTTGTTGGTGATGGCCTATGAATCCTTGCGCGCCCTGCCGGCAGAGACCTTGCCCCAGGCGTTGAAGGTATTTAACCGAACGGCTTTGGAGGTCTGCGAAGGCCAACAGTGGGACATGGAATTTGAGACCCAAGACCAGGTGCACGAGGGACAGTACCTGCAGATGATTCGGTACAAGACGTCGGTGTTGCTGGGCTGTGCGTTGGAGCTAGGTGCGGCGGCGGCTTCCGCTTCTTCGGAAGTGGCTTCGGCCCTGTATGCCTTTGGATTGGAGCTGGGGACCTCTTTCCAAATCCACGACGATATTTTGGATGCCTTTGGGGACCCCGATCAGGTCGGAAAGCAAGTAGGAGGCGATATTCGGAGCAACAAAAAGACCCTGTTGTACCTCCATCTTCACGCGCATCGGCCTGAATTGCTGGATACCTGGGCTGCCGACCGCAGCGATGCAAAGGTGGACGCCATGAAAGCGGCGATGATGGACGCGGGAAGTCTCGCCTATGTGGAGGACAAGCGACGCTTTCACTTTGACCTGGCGATGGAGGCATTGGGCCGTGCGGAAGCCCTGGGCTGTCAAACAGCCGATTTGCAGTCCCTGGCGCAGTGGATTTTTGGCCGAACGGCTTGAAAACCAAGCAAGAAATCCCTCATATTTTCACGGAATTTTCAGTAATAGCCGGTCGTTTTTGCCGTAATTTTGCTTTCCAGTAACCAACGGATACATGGACCGCTTTTCCTTCTTAGGAACCTCTCATATTGGCTTTTTGGACGACCTTTACCAGGCGTACATCCAGAACCCAGACGCTGTGGAGCCCTCTTGGCGGGCGTTTTTTCAGGGCTATGACTTTTCACGTTCGGAATACGGAGACCTTCTCGAGGCAGATGCGGCCGTCCCCGATGAGGTTCGCAAGGAATTTGCCGTCCTCGATTTAATCAATGGCTATCGTTCGCGGGGACACTTGTTTACGCAAACCAACCCGGTTCGTCAGCGTCGGATGTACAGCCCCACCTTGGATCTGGAGAACTTCCGACTGAGCCCTGCGGACTTGGATACGGTATTCCAAGCCGCCGTGGAGGTGGGCATGCCTGGTCCGGCGCCGCTGCGCGAGATTGTGGCACATTTGCAGGCGATTTACTGCCGCTCGATTGGAGTGGAATACATGTATGTCCGCCAGCCTGAAGTAATTAAGTGGGTACAGTCCTTTATCCATCCCAACGACAACTATCCCGCCCTCAGCCAGACAGAAAAGCGGCACATTTTGCACAAGCTCAATGAAGCGGTTGCGTTTGAATCCTTTTTGAATACCAAGTTTGTCGGCCAGAAGCGCTTCTCTATTGAGGGCGCGGAGTCCTTGATTCCAGGCTTGGATTTCATGCTGCAGCGTGGAGCGGAATTGGGCGTGGAAGAAGTGGTTTTGGGCATGGCACACCGGGGTCGACTCAATGTGTTGACCAATGTGTTTGGCAAGCCGGCTTCGCAGATTTTCTCCGAATTTGAGGGAAAGGAATTTGCGGAAGATGATTTTGACGGAGACGTAAAGTACCACTTGGGGTATACGACGGAGCGCACCTTGTCCAACCAGAAGACGGTGAAGATGAATATTGCGCCCAACCCTTCCCATTTGGAGGCCGTTGATCCCGTGGTTGTGGGCATTGCACGGGCAAAATGCAACACCAATTATGCGAGCAACTTTGACCGGGTATTGCCCATTCTCATTCATGGGGATGCGGCCGTAGCTGGGCAAGGCGTGGTGTATGAGACCCTGCAAATGGAGCGCCTGGCAGGCTACTCTACGGGTGGCACCATCCACGTCGTGATCAACAACCAGGTGGGCTTTACCACCAACTATACGGACGCGCGTTCCTCCACCTACTGTACCGATGTAGCCAAAGTGGTTTTGGCGCCCGTGCTTCACGTGAACGGCGACGATGTGGAATCCGTGGTGCATGCTATGCGCTTTGCCATGGAATACCGCCAGCGCTTCCACCGCGATGTCTTCATCGATCTCCTGTGCTACCGCAAGTACGGCCACAACGAAGGCGACGAGCCTCGCTTTACGCAGCCCTTGCTGTACAAGGCCATCTCCCGCCATCCCAATCCCCGGGAGATCTACTTCCAGAAATTGCTCGGCGAAGGCCAAGTGCCCAACACCTTGCTGAAGCAGTTGGAGGGAGAATTTAAGGACATGCTGGAAGGCCAGTTTGATACGGCCAAGAAGATTGAAAAGAATGTCATTGTGCCCTTCATGCTGGACGAGTGGCAGAACTTCCCCGCAGCGAAGAACGGCGACGTGCACCACCTGCCTAACACAGAGGTAGCACGTGAGCGCCTGGACGGAGTGGCAAAGGCCCTGACGACGCTGCCAGACGGCAAAAAATTCTTTACCAAAATCGTACGCCTCATTGGCGACAGGGCTGCGATGGCTTTTGAGCGCAATGCCCTGGATTGGGGTATGGCGGAAATGATGGCCTATGGCACGTTGTTGCAGGAGGGCTTTAACGTCCGAATTTCCGGGGAAGATGTGGAGCGCGGTACGTTTAGCCACCGCCACGCCATCATCAAATTGGAAGATTCGGAGGAGAAGGTGAGTCTTGTCGATCAGGTGCCCCAGAAAGTTGGGCGCTTTGCGATTTACAATTCCCATTTGAGCGAGTACGCCGTGCTGGGCTACGACTATGGCTATGCCATGGCGAGCCCAGAGACCTTGGTGATTTGGGAGGCGCAGTTTGGCGACTTCTCCAACGGTGCCCAGATCATTATTGACCAGTTTTTGGCGGCCGCTGAAGACAAGTGGAAGGTGCAAAACGGCATTGTGCTATTGCTGCCCCACGGGTATGAAGGCCAGGGGGCGGAGCACTCTTCGGCCCGATTGGAGCGCTTCTTACAGCTCTGTGCGCAGAACAATATGTTTGTGTGCAATACGACGACGCCGGCCAATCACTTCCATTTGTTGCGTCGTCAGATGCATCAGAAATTCCGCAAGCCCCTGGTGGTCATGAGCCCCAAGAGTTTGTTGCGTCATCCCTTGGCGACCTCCACGATGGAGGAGCTCAGCGCTGGGCAGTTTCAGCCTGTGATGGGGGACGATTTGGACCCCAAAGGCATTCGCAAGGTCGTTTTGTGTTCGGGCAAGCT